>OFMJ01000775.1_pt1 | contig 29364 bp, 30 predicted proteins | sample 1541801 | NCBI WGS metagenome assembly OFMJ01 (sample SAMN04209234, study PRJEB22552) | human gut metagenome | biome: gut; material: feces | host: Homo sapiens | place: USA: Oklahoma
TTTTGCCCCGAATCAGACGGCACAGGAGGACATCCTATGGAATCCAAAAAGTTAGAAAAACCTCGTAAAAATGGCACTTTTTCAACCGTACGGGGCGTGATGAACCCGCATGAAGAGGACAGCGGGGTGTTCCCCACGATGAAGCCCTTGAATGGTGTAAAGGACGAAAATGGTGTAAACAAAACCGAGTCCGAAGCGCCAAAAACCGAGCCGGAAAAGATAGATTTCTCCAAAGTAGAGATCGAGCCTTTGTTCAAGGATTTCGTAGATTTTGAGACTTTCTCTAAGTCCGATTTCCGGGCGGTCAAGGTGCTTGCCTGCGAAGCCGTACCGAAGTCCAAGAAGCTTTTGAAGTTCACCTTAGACGATGGTACAGGCGAAAACAGGACGATTTTAAGCGGTATTCACGCCTATTACGAGCCGGAGGAGCTTGTCGGCAAGACCTGTATCGCTATTACCAATCTTCCGCCAAGACCGATGATGGGCATTGATTCCTGCGGTATGCTGATTAGTGCGGTACACCACGAAGAAGGCGAAGAAAAGCTCCATCTTTTGATGGTAGACGACCACATTCCGGCAGGCGCAAAGCTCTACTAAAACGAGATGTACTTCATTTTCCGAAAACCTCGGATTTTATACAAATACACCAATTTTACACCAATCGGTGCTAAAATCGGTGCAGCAACAAAAAAATCGCATAATTTTTAGTTTCACACCGCCCCTGAGAAGGTATAGCTTCTCAGGGGCTTCTGTATTTTCTCATAGTTTTTACTCGCCTCGTCGCAAACTATACCAATCCACGCTTTCTCAATATAATGAAGCTAATCGCAGAGGAAGGAGAGGATTGAGTATGAGCAATATTTTATCAGAGGTACACCCTGAACTTGTTGCGGAATGGTCGGATAAAAACCTGCCGCTTACACCGGATAGGCTTACATACGGCTCAAACAAAGTCGTTTGGTGGAAAGGCGCTTGCGGTCACGAATGGAAAACGAGTGTTAAGGCTCGTTCAAACGGCGAAAACTGCCCAATCTGCTCAGGCGCAAGAGTGATAGAGGGCGTCAATGATTTGGCAACACTGAAGCCGGAACTGGCTGATGAATGGTCGAGTAAGAACGATCCGCTGAACCCGACAATGGTAACGACAGGCTCTCATACTCGGCTACGGTGCGCCTGCCTATTGATCGGAATGCAAAAAACGAGCCGCTTGCTTAAATGCAGGCGGCTTGATTACATATAAACGAACTGAATCTGAGATAGGCGTATATTTTTGAATGCACTTCATTTTTTTATTGACAATATAGTATGACATACAGTATAATAACATCAGGAGGTAACGCTGATGGGAGAAGAAAAAGATTTATTATCTACTTTGCTTCTGGAACTTCGCAGAGGGACATTGACAATTAGTGTACTCAGTCAGATGAATGAGCCGAAATATGGTTATGCTTTGGTGCAGAGCTTGGAAGAAAAAGGCGTTGCCATTGATCCCAATACCCTTTATCCTCTACTTCGGCGTCTGGAGAGTCAGCAACTTTTAGAAAGCAAGTGGGAAACCAGTGGCACAAAGCCAAGAAAGTATTATCAACGAACAGAGTATGGAACACAGGTCTATGAACAGATGAAAATATATTGGAATAATCTGTCTGCCGGAATCGAAAGGTTATTAGAGGAGGAAGAAGAATGACACCGAATGAGAAAGATTATATGGATCGATATATTTATCAAGTGATTCATCGGCTTCCCAAAGCACAACGAGAGGAAGTTCGTATGGAGTTGGAAGAACTGATCAGTGATATGTATGCGGATAGAGGCTCTATGGAAGAAGTGCTGACTGAACTTGGCGATCCTGCTGAATTTGCAAAGCAATATCAAAACGAGCAGAAGTATTTGATTGGACCTGAATATTTTGACACTTATTTGTGGTTTGTAAAAGTTGTCTTAATATGCGCTGCCGTACCAATTTTGATTATTTCGCTGATAAATGCGATAGGAGAAATGCCCGCAATCACTTCGCAGAACGCCGCCTCTGTTATTATTCGAGCTATTGTGGACGGATTGATCGTTGGAATTACCGACGCTATGCTGTCCTGCATATCCGCTTTCGGTGCAGTAACCTTGACTTTCGCCATTATGGAGCGGAAAAAGATTCAGATCGAAATGAAGAAGGCAGAGAAATGGTCAGTAGAAAGCCTATCTGAAGAACGAAAAACGCCATCCTCCAGATGGACGCCAAAGATTTTGGAGCCTGTACCGGATAAAAAAGCAATTATAAGTCGTGGAGATAGTATTGTGGGCATTGTGTTTATCGTTATTTTCAGTGTATTGCTAATTTTTGCCCCTCATTTCTTTGCTGCGATTTTTACGGAAGGCGAAGCCATAACAACCGTACCCGTTTTCAATTTGGAACAATGGGGAATTGTTCTGCCTGTCTTTGTAATCAGTCTGCTGATTGGTCTTATAGATGAGATTTTGCGTCTGATCATCGGCGTTTATTGTAAGCTGGTAATGATCAGCAATATTTTGTGTGGGGTAATTCAGATTGTGTTAAGCGCCATTGTGCTGAAAGTTTTACCTATCTGGAATCCGAATTTTGTACTTGAGATTGAACAGGCGTTGGGTGCTAATGCAGATTCAAGCGCAAACTTTTTCGCTTACTGGAACGCTGATACGGTATCCAATGGACTGCTTGCGTTTATTGTTGTTATTACTCTGTTTGAGATTGGTGTGACGATTTACAAAACGCTCCGTTATGGGGTTTCCGTAAAAAACGGTATAAATTCCAATACATAAAAAATTGTAGTTTTTAGAATATTTTGATTATGGAAATAGTTTATGATGAAACAAAAATACGGTGCTACCCATTTGGGGTAACACCGTATTTTTTCCCGCTTTTATTGATTTTTATATTTATCCATTTCAACTAACATCTTATATAAATGTTCTTGCTCGGATTTACTTTTTGCTGCGACCAGCTCGTAACATTTCATAGGATAGCTGTCGGTGCTGCTTTCGCCTATCTTCTCAAAAAGCTGAGCAAGCGAGACATTCATAAGAAAATACGCCCCTTCATAATTCCAATCGTTGTTACACTGGTTGTATTGGTGCTGTTTCACAGCATCTTTATGCTTGGTTATGTGCCTACGGAATCTATGGAGCCAACGCTTGAGACCGGAAGCCTTATACTGGGCCTTAGGATCTTCGATGAATTGGAGACCGGCGATATCATTATTTTAGACGTGACGGCTCCTATCTCGTGAAGAGAATTGCAGCTTGCGCCGGTGATACCATTGATCATCAGAACAGCATAGTAACGGTTCCAGATAACTGTTACTATGTCTTAGGAGACAATGCGGAAAATTCCCACGACTCCCGGTACTGGGCGGATCCGTATGTATCTCATGAAGATGTCATCGCGAAGCTGCTGATGCCGATAAAATGAAGAAGGATATCACAAACCAGAAGTTCGGGCGACTTACTGCCAAGGAGGTTGTTCGGACAGTACCGGGAAAAGGCAGCATCTGGAGATGTGAATGCGAATGCGGCGGGGAAAAAGAAGTCCCTGCCGCTTATTTATTGAATGGGCACACGAGAAGCTGCGGCTGTATAAATGCCGAGCGACAGGCGCGCCTAGACATCACAGGACAGCGCTGGGGGCGTCTTGTGGCCGTTCGCCATGTTGGATATACCACAATAGAACAAACCGGAAAAAAGCAAGCTGTGTGGCTTTGGCAGTGTGACTGCGGAAATACCAAAGAGATTCCTGCTACGCAGGTTAAGCACGGTGGCACGCGAAGCTGTGGTTGCAAGGCTATGGAGCATATCACCGATCTGCGAAAGCAAGACATTACAGGAGAGCGATTTGGCAGACTGACAGCGGTCCGTCCCACTGAGCAACGGGACAACAATGGCAGCGTTATTTGGAAACTGCGATGTGATTGCGGGAATTTGACTTATAAGACAGTAAATGCCCTGAAATCAGGGCGTGTACTCAGCTGCGGCTGTAAATACCGTGAGACCAGGAGCGAAACAGTGAAGCACCGTCGAGATATGGTTGAGGGAACCAATGTCAGCAACATTGTTGTTTCCAAGCACCTTCGTTCAAATAACACTTCCGGACACACCGGTGTTGGCTTGGATAGGAGAACCGGGAAATGGTATGCATATATCAATTTCCAAAAGAAGCATTATAATCTGGGTTTGCATAAGGACAAGAGTGCTGCCATACGTGCTCGCCGTGCAGCTGAAGCAAGGCTTCACGATCCTGTCATACTGGAATACTGGGACAGTCTGACAGAAAAACGAAAGAAAGAATTTCAGGATTATCTGCGTAGCACTAATAAGTAATGCGTATAATGAAAGGTCGTCTGAGCTTAACTGCCCAGGCGACCTCTTTTTTTATTTGTTCTTTTTAGAATTTGTTAGAATCTTATCAGGGAATACCGATGCATTGATCAAATCTGCGGGATCTATGTCCAAGGCGTCTGCAATATTGTAAAAGACCTCAAGGGAGAACGGGCGAACAATACCCGGAGCTTCGATAGCGCTGATATGTGAACGGCTCACATTGGATAACTCTGCAAGCTTCTCTTGAGACATACCACGCATCTTACGAAGCGCAGCTATTGCAATGCCGAGCTGGATGAATCTATCTCTATTCTTAAATTCAACCTCTTTACTCATTTACAGTCACCTACCTTTCTTCTATTATTATACTTTTTTTACTCTTTTAACGCTGTATTTGATATAAAGCACTTGACTAATATTTAGAGCAAAAATATAATTAAATGATACAGTTGCTAAAATAGGTGAGCAAATGTAACTGAGGGAAGAGTCTTGCCAACCGCTATACACACATGCTTAATTTATGGGATGCCTATCCTAAGTAGAACACAGCCGAACAGGAATCATCCCGATGGTTTCTCTAAGAGAAACCATAAAGAGATAGCGAGTTGTAAGATAGCCCATCGGACTGTGTCAGTTCGATGGGCATTTTGGTTTGAAACTTGTTAGGAGTGGATGATGTGAAAGAAAAAACATGCTGCTTTACCGGGCATAGGGAAATTCCTTCAGGACAACGTCGAAGAATCTTCGCAAAGACCGAAGAAGCAATCGAGGGACTTATAAAAAAGGCTATCTATATTTTGGAGCTGGAGGTGCATTGGGCTTTGATACAATCGCTGCCTTTGCGGTTCTCAAATTGAAGGAACGTTATCCTGATATTCGTCTGATCCTCGTGCTTCCTTGCTTCTCTCAAACGAGAGGATGGTCGCAGGAAGATATAGAGATATACGATGACATCAAACAGAAGGCCGATAAAGTTGTATATACTTCTCAGGAGTACACGAGGGGCTGTATGCATAAACGCAATCGCCATCTGGTTGATAACAGTTCTGCTTGTATTTCTTATCTCACAGAAAACAAGGGCGGAACTTTTTATACAGTGAACTACGCTAAGAGCAAAGGTGTCGAGGTAATAAACATTGCAGAGTAAACAGAAAATAATCGTACTCCTTTCCCCTGTATTTTAGCTTCTTCACCTCGTTGGAAATAAAAAGCGGTAAATGTCTATGGCTGTAAAAGGAGCGGCTGCTTTCTTTTGGCTTAACATTCGTAAAAATATGTGACATCTCATAAAATCCATTGACTTTTCACGATTTTTGTGCTATACTGTCTTCCATAAACAAGGCGGGAGATGAAGCGTATGGCTGTCCAGTACAACCGGCTGTGGAAATTGCTGATTGATAAAAAGATGAAAAAATCCGCCCTGACAGAGTTGGCAGATGTGTCCTCCTCTACGATAGCAAAGCTGAACCGGGACGAATATGTGAGCCTGGAGGTTTTGGAGCGGATCTGCCGGGCGCTCCGCTGTGACATCGGGGATGTAGTGGAGCTGACGGAAGAATCGGAGAAATAACGGGACGCCTGCAGCGGCTTCTGTGGAAAGGGTGGTACGATGAAAGGGGAACTGAGAAAGCCGGCGTCTGTCAACGCCATTCTGCTGATCGGTATTTTTACTTTTGTCTTTTTAGGGGCGGAATATCTGTTTGTCAATATGATTTCTCTGTCGGTGACGGAAGGGAGAACTGTCATTGCCCAGAACTATGCGCTGGGCGCCAGCGCCGTCGGCTTTTTCTTGTATCCGGCCATGGAACGCTGGGGCGGGAGGCGCTATAAAAGCGCGCTGACCTTTATCCTGGCGCTGGGTGCGATTATCTGTACCTTCATTGTCCAGCAGCATATCTCCTATGCGGCGACCATGACGGCAGGGATGGTGCTCTTCCTGCTGCTGGGCGTTTTCGGCAGCGCCGTCCACTATCTGGCTGCCGTCACCATAGACGGCGACAATGCATTGGCACGGCTGGCGGGGATCGCCTACGCCCTGGGAATTCTGCTCCAGTATGCAAACAACAACCTTGTCAACCTGGAGGTTGCGGAGGCGGCGTTTCTTTCGGTATTCCTGGCGGCTTTGAGCCTGCTGGTCATCCGAACGAGACAGGCCGCCCAAAGTCGCATCGAAATGACGGAGACTGCGGGCGCCTCTTCGGAACCTGCGGAAGACATTTCCCTCACCCGGAAAAAACGGACGGCGGGCATTATGCTGGCGCTGCTGGTAGTGCTGATGGCCTGCGTGTTCAGCACACTGGACAATGCCGTGACTCTCCGTCATGCGAGCGGGACGGATATCGGGCAGTGGCCCCGCCTGCTGCTGGCATTCAGCGGCCTCGCCGCAGGCTTTGTCTTCGATATCCGCAAGCGGAAGTATATGGGGCTTATTATGTACTGCGTGATGATGATGTCGGTTCTGTCCATTGTGGTACTGAACCTGGGCGCTCCGTTCCTGATCGGACTGGTGGTCTTTTACCTGTCCTCGGGCTTTTTCGTTGTCTTCTTTACAGCGAGCTTTATGGAGCTTTCCCGGCATATGCGCCTGCCGTCGCTGTGGGCGGGCATGGGCCGCGCCATGAATAACGTGAGCGCCGCCCTGATCACCAACGGATCGGTGGCGCTGCTGGCCACCGGCAACAGCCTGGCCGCCATTGTCATCGCCCTGGTGCTGTTCGTGGCGGTCAGCGTTGCTATGGCCGTGTATACCGCCCGCATGAACGCCGTCATGGAGCCCAAGGAGCCGCCTGCTTCCCAAAAGTCGGACGAAGAGCGCAGGGAGGCGTTCATCGCAAAATACGGGCCGACCGAACGGGAATGGGATGTATTTTCCCAGATGATTTCTTCGGACAGCAGCGCCCAGGAGATCGCCGACTGCCTGTTCCTGTCCAAGCGGACGGTGGAACGGCATATCTCCGCCCTGTACGAAAAGACGGGCGCAAAATCCCGCATCACTATGTACCTGCTTTACCGTAACGATTAACATACAGGATAAAAGAACACCCTGCTTTCTCTCAGGAGAGGCAGGGTGTTTTTGTGTGCGGTAACGAATTGTCCTGATAAAAAACATCGTTTTCCCCACTTGAAAAATGAAATTTACGCCATTCGGCATCCGGGAAAGGGAAAATCAGGAACGAAAAGCACACCTCATCCCCTACTTGGAACGATTAGAAGTTATGCATATATAAAGCCTCAAAATAGTTGCTTTGATTTATATAATATGCACAAGTGGCGGTTGACCGCCATCGGTTTTTTGAAAAATGGCGGTTCACCGCCACCTGTTTTGATACGATTGGCGGGATTTACGCATAGACAATCCGGCCTCTTTTCACCTAAAATGAGGGCGTAAGAATCCACTTCCCGGCGTCTGCCGCGGTTCCCCAAAAATTCAGGAGGAGAAGAAATGATGGAATACGTTCAAAGAGAACTTCCCTATGTGCGCTCCTTTGTCCTGCGCTCGGTGTACGGCGTGCTGCGGCAGGAAGGGATTACTTTTGGGGAGGAAGAGCCGGGAAGGGTTATTGCCGAATGGAGAGAGGACGGAACAGACGTCTCCCTTTCCATAACGGCGGAGGAAAAAGCGTTTGGAACCGAACTGACGGTTTCGCTGCGCCGCCCCTGCGACGGGATACCGGAGCAGAGAGCGTACCGGCTTCTGCAGGAGATGCTGGACCAGATCGTCCGGCATTTGGAAAATACCCTGATGACGAAAGGGGAGGAAGACGCTTAAAAAACGCCGCTTCAGGGGACAGGAGGTGTGAGAAATGACGGGGATAAAATGGAAGAGAATGCTCGCCGCCTTGTGCTGCGCTTTCATCGCCATATCCGGCGGGTGTGCAAATCCCAGCACTTCTTCGGGCAGTTCTGTTTCCCAGGAATCCGGCATACCGGCGTCGCAGGAAACGTCTGAGACACAGGCTCCATCTCAGATGGCGGAGAGTGCGTACGAACCGTCCGCCCCGTCGTCAAGCGTTCCTGAAAGTCAGAGCAAGCCGCCGGAGAGCGGCAGGCCCTCTGTCGCCTGGAGCAGTATAGACGATATTTTGGCAGGGATGTCTCTGCGCGATAAGATATGCCAGATGCTGGTTCTCAGCCCGGAACTGCTCACCGGCGTTTCCGGTGTAACAGCGGCCGGAGAAACCACACGGCAGGCGCTTGTTGATATGCCGGTGGGCGGCCTGATATACAGCCGTCCCAACCTGAAAAGCCGGCAGCAGGTATGTAAAATGCTGTCCAACACCCAGAGCTATTCCAAAATACCGCTCATACTGACCTGCGACGAGGAAGGCGGGCGCGTCAACCGGCTGATGAGTACGGTGGGTACGACATATATCGGGCCGATGTTCGGGTATAGGGACCAGGGGGCGGAAACCGCGAGGCAGAACGCCCACACCATTGCTTCGGATATGCGGGTGCTGGGATTTAACGCCGACCTGGCTCCGGTGGCGGATGTGTGGTCGAATCCGGACAATACGGTCATCGGCGACCGGGCTTACAGCGACGATTTCGCACAGGCGGCTGAATTGATCCCTGAGGCGGTCCGGGGCTTTCACAGCGGCGGCGTGGCAACCACGCTGAAGCACTTCCCAGGCCACGGGGATACGCTGGCCGATTCCCATGACGGCGCTGTATATGTGTCGAAGCCCCTCGAACAGCTGCGCCGGGAGGAACTGCTGCCCTTTCGGGCGGGGATTGCCTCCGGCAGCGATATGGTGATGATCGGGCATTTGATCCTGACCGAAATCGACGCCGCCCAGCCCGCGCCGTTTTCCTACCGCATCGTCACGGAGCTGCTCAGGGAGGAGCTGGGCTTTCAGGGAGTGGTCATTACCGACGGGCTGCAGATGAAGGCGCTGACCGACTCCTATACCAGCGGGGAAATCGCCCGCCGTGCGGTGTCGGCAGGAGTAGATATCCTGCTTTGCCCGTCAAACCCGCAGGCGGCCGTCTCCGCTTTGGAGGAAGCGGTCGCGTTGGGAGAAATCAGTGAAGAGCGGATCAACCAAAGCGTGCGCCGGATCCTTGTCATGAAGGTAAACCGCGGGATTTTGAAACTGGAGGGCTGAGAAAGCCCTGCTGTCCGCATACCAGCTTCAGGAGGAAAGAGAATGAATGAACAAATCAATTTGATTCAATATACCAAAAAGCGGAGTCTCTGCACGCGGCTGCTGCCGCTTCTGCTGGCGATGGGGCTGTTGCTTGCTGGCTGCTCCGGCGGGACGGAGCCTTCGGAGCCGTCTTCCGATACAGGCAGCCCCACAGCGTCCGCCGGCAGCACGCCTGCCGCTTCGGCGCCGGAGCCGGAACCTGAGCCGGAAACGCTGGAACAGGAGCTTTTGAAAAAGCGGGGCGTCGCCTTTGACCAGTCGGATTACAAAACCTTTACCGGCGCAGAAGGCGTGCTGAGCCTGCAAACCGTCTTTTCGGACCTCAACCCCAAAAAGGCCGGCGGCAATCTGTCCAGCGTCTTTCTGTCCGGCGGAAAAATCTATCAGTACCGCTGCGACGCAACCCTGCCGGGGGGACAGAACTGCCGGGAGGTGGGAACCCTGCCCCTTGCGGAACAGCCCGTCTACCTCCAGGCCAACGATTTCAACGGCGCCGACCTGGAGGTGGTCTACCGGGGCGGCAAACGGTATTCGGTCAAGTCTGCCAGCAACAACGGCCCGTACACTGCGACGGAGAGCAAGTATCTCCATCCTGTCCTGACGCACGCCTGGCGCTACAACGCAGACGGAAAAACGCTGACCGAGGACGTCGGGCTGCGGGACAGAGCCCAGCGGATTGTGCACGTCGGAGGCAGCTATCTGCTGATCGCAGACGGGAAGCTGGAGGCGGCGGCAGAACGGAAAATCCCATCTGACGGGTACTATTTTGACGACGGTGAGGACGGCTATATTGTTTACGAGGTGGCGGACGAGGCCGTGGGGGACGGAGAAAAAGCGGTTGCCATCTTAAATGGGAACATCCTGGCGACCGATCAGGCGTTTTACCAGATCATGTACGACGATATCTCCGAGAATGATCTGAGCTATGAGGAAAAGACCACCAACGCCGACGGCACCCCCGCCGCCTATCTCCCAAAATTCGGCGGCGGCAACCGCTACCGGCTTGTAAAGCTGGAGCTGCTGAGCCGGTATTACAGCGACGTGCTCACCATCGCCCATGATTATATCATCACGGCGGACTACAAGCTTCTCCCCGCCACGGAGGCGATAGGCGAGGACTATGAATCGGGCTACATCGCATACCCGCCGGATGTGATGGAGAAGCTCCTCGCTCTGGATGGCTATTGAAATTAATAAAAATCGATCAGGAGGCGTTCTGCTATGAAAAAGAAAAGCGTATTATCCTTGCTGCTGGCGGCGGCGCTGGCGCTCTCCCTTACCGGATGTGAGCTGCCGTGGAAGCTGGGCGAAAAGGAGCCTGTCGTCAACAGCGACGGAACCATCACGAAAGAGGAAAACGGCGTAAAGATCACCGAGACGGCGGCTAAATCCGTCGAAACCGAGCTGTATGAAACGGCGGATTTCAGCCTGCAGATCCCCAAGGGCTGGACAGTCACCAGCGGCGGTACGGCCATGTACCATTCCATCCGGGTGCAGGATCCCAGCCAGCCCCTCAACCAGATGTTTGTCCTGCTGAAGGCGGAGGGCCTGCTGCACAGCCAGGAGGGAAAGGACGCCTATGCGTATAACGTCACCATGGGGAACACATGGGCGCAGATGCTTTCCCAGGCGCCGGTGCTGACAACCCCCTCCACCGAAAACTTTTTCAAGCTGTTTTCGGAATACGCGGTGTTTGCAGAGCAGTGGGAGCCGAGCTATGCCGGCTATACCTTCCCCCGGTTTGACGGCTTTACCGTCACCGACCGCTTTGCCTCGGCCAGCCTCCTGTCCTCGTATGCTCTGGGAGAAGAGACGCTGCGGGCGTCCTTTACCGAAAACGGCAAGGAGGGCGAGGGGATGTTTGCCGCGTCGGTGGTGGACTTCGGAAGCGCTAATATTGCCGCAGGACCGCCGTCGGGCTATATCATCCCCCAGGCGGACGGCGGCTACTACATGGCATACAACGTCATGGCGGTCACCGCCGCGAAGGATACCTTCATCGAATGGGAGAGCGTCCTCACCAAATGCCTTGGAACGCTCGCCTATTCTGAGAGTTTCGTAAAAGCCACTGAGCAGGCCGGTGAAGAAAAGGTGGCGATGTCAAAGGAAATCAGCCGCATCACCAATGAGAGGCTGGAAATCATCATGGCGGCCTGGGAGGACCGGAACGTCGAGCAGGACATCACCAGCCAGATGCAGAGCGACGAAACCGGCGGCTACGAGCGCGTGTACGACACGCAGACCGGCGAAATCTACCGGGCGGAGGCCGGATGGTATGAAAGCACCGGCAGTGACCGCTACAAGCCGGTGACTGAAAACAAAATGTATGCAGAGCCCATCAGCGGTTACATCGAATAGGGAAGCGGCGGAAAACCGCAAACAAGGAATACATGACAAGGAGGGAAACGGAATGCGTCAGGTGAAAAGGCTCCTTCCCTATGTCCGGCGGTATGTGCAGATGGCCGTTTACGACGTGCTGGACGCGGAGGAGGCGGAATACCGGAAAGAGGAAAGCGGCGCGGTGGTCGCCCGGCTTTCGGTTTACGGGAACGTCAGCACCTTCAGCCTTTCGACAGAGATACAGGATGTGGGGACCGGACTGACGGTTTCCATGCGTGAACCCTGTCCCGGCCTGTCGGCCCAGGGAGAGGAACGGGCGGTGACCGCCGTAGCCGATAAGGTTGCCCAGTACCTTGAGAACGAGCTGATGATCAACCGCCGCTGTTTCGTGCCGGACCGGCATTATGCCGTATAGGGAACAGCGGCGCAGGCACAGGCGGAAATCGGCCGGATCCGTGCGGAAGCGGAAGCGGCCAAGGCTGCGCAGACTGCTGCACAAACTCCGGCCGCGCCTGACGGTACGGTATGCCCCTCGTGCGGCGCGTCCGCTGCCCCGGGCGTGAAATTCTGTCCGGAATGCGGGGCGCCGCTCTCCCGGCAGAGCGAATAAACAGACAATGAATCTGAATATCTGGAGGGATATCTATGGCAAATGAATCGAGAGTATTCCGGCTGCCCGCCGGTATGAGTACCCAGGTAGTGGCGAACGCCGTATCGTCGTTCCTGTCCTCCGCCAAAGGGATGGAGGTGCAGAGCGCCGAAACCACCGAAGGGTATGTGGTACAGGGCCGCCAATCCAAAGACGGATGGAAAACCGTCTCGGGCATGCGCCTGGCGACAACGGTGCAGATGATCCGGATGGATGACAACTTAAACGTCACCGTGGGCCAGGGCGAATGGTCGGATAAGATCGGGGCCGGCGCGCTGGGATGGTTTATCGCATGGCCGCTGGCGGTCACGGCTGGCGTGGGCGCCTACAAGCAGAAAAAGCTGCCGGAAGAGATTTTCCAGGTGATCGAGCAGTGTGTCGTCTCCGGCGGCCGCTCGGTGGTGGTGCGAAACGCCGGGGCGGAGCTGAATGCGGGCATGACCGTCTGCCCCGCCTGCAAAACCCAGTGCGCGGCCGGCTCCAAATTCTGCAACAACTGCGGGGCGAAGCTGGAAAACAAATGCCCCCAGTGCGGGGCGGAGATACCGCCCGGAAGCCGCTTCTGCGGAGCATGCGGAACGCCGCTTTCCCCGCAGGGCGCTCCGGTGCGATAAAGGGAGGAGATTGCGTATGCGCAGGGAAAAACCGCCGGGGCGGCAAAAAGGCGCACGGCTTTTCAGTATGCTGCTGGCGGTATGCCTGATGATCGCGGCCCTTCCCCTGTCCGTTTCGGCGGCGGGGGAATATGTGCCGGGAAATCCCCGCTGGTCGGGCTACCAAAACCAGGTGCAGTGGGATCGGCCGGCGGGAGCGGTCTCCGGCGACAGCTTTGAATACGAGGCGCAGCTGCTGCTGGGCGACGATGTGGTCGAGTCCAAGGCAGTGGAAATCGACACCTATTTGTTTTTCACAAACGACGTGGTGACGCGGCCGCAGGAGGAGTACACCATACGGGTGCGTGCCAGATGGATCATGATCGTGGGCGACCCGGACGGCCAGTATATGGTGGCGGACGTCGGCGAATGGGGCCCCTGGGCGACCAAGGCGGGGTCGGGCGGCGGAGAAGCCGAACCGCCCCATGAGCACAGCTATACCCAAAAGCACGACGCGGCACAGCACTGGCAGGCGTGTTCCTGCGGCGACAAAAAGGATGCGGCGGATCACAGCTTCGGCGCATGGACGGCGGATGGCAATACAGAGAGTCGCACCTGCACCGTCTGCGGCTACGCCGAGACAAGGGACGCCGCGCAGACGTCAGCCACCGGGGAAACCACGGATAACGGGCAGGATTCCGGCGGCGAAGGCATCGCGGAACTGACCGATGAAAATACCGGCGTTTCCGTCTCCCTATCCGAAGCGGTTCCGGAGGGTGTGGAGCTGTACGCCGGCGTCATGGAGGCGGAGAGCCTGCTTGAAGAGAAGCCGGAGCTGAAAGAAGAACTGGACGGCCTGCTGTCGGTGTATGAGATCAGCATCCGCCAGAACGGGGAGCCGGTGGAAATCAAAGACAGCGCCATGACGGTGCGCATCCCGATGAACAGCCATCTGGAGGGCTACGCCCATTACCAGGCGGTGCGGGTGGACGGCGAGCCGGAGCGCATAGAGGCAAAGGCCGAAGACGGCAGCCTGGTCTTTGAAGCCGGCGGCCCGGGCCGGTATGCCGTACTCGGTTCCGATACCCCCTTCTCCGTTTCTGCAATCATCCAACCCGACCCGTCGCCGGGAGACGGCGGAGCTGAGGAAAAGGGCGGAAACGCCGTCTACATCGTTCTGTTGGCCGCGATACCGGCGGCTGTCCTGCTGGCGCTGCTGCTTGTATTCTTATACAGGAAAAAGCGGAAGGCACAGGATAACCCGCCAGCCGGAGGAAAGGATCCGTCCGGATCGGACGGCGGAGATACCAAAAACTGATTTTATTTGCAAAGGAGAGAATGAAAGATGCCAAGAAAAAAGAGACTGTTTGCGCTGCTGCTGTCCTTATGCATGGTGGTAGGAATACTGCCGGCGACAGTGTTTGCGGCAGGCGCAGGTATGCCCCAAAACATACGATGGGCAGAGAGCCCTAAAAGCATGGTACAGTGGGACGCGCCCTCGGGCGGCGGCCAGTATCAATACGAGCTTCAGTTGAAGCTCGGCGAGACAATAATTGACGGTCCCGATTTGACAGTACAGAGATATCATCTGTTTAATGGCAGCCTGATGACGGAGGCTCGCGAAAATTACACAGTTGAAATAAGGGCGAGAAGCTGCATCATTGTCGGAGAGTTTCCCAACGAATACGTTACCAGCCCAGGAGAATGGGGTGACTGGGCTACACTTGAAGGCTCCGGCGGCGGCGGAGAGGGGCCTACTCCCCCCCATGAACACAGCTACGTCGGCTGGCAGAAAGATGAAGACAATCACTGGAAACAATGCAGCTGCGGAGAGATATCTGAAAAGAGCCCCCATAACTTCGGCGAATGGGAGCTGATCCATTATAATCCAACTACGGGTAAAGATATGTGTGAAAGGTTTTGCCGTACCTGTGGCTATCAGGACGTTGATGAATACAGGGAACACCAGCATTACTATGGCAACGACTGGAGCAGTAATTCGACTAAGCATTGGAAAGTCTGTTTCTACTGTAAACAGGCTCCTACCTCAGTAGCCGAACACAGCTTCAGCGAATGGAGCGTGACGAAGCCGGCCACCACAACGGAGGAGGGTTCCCGGGAGCGCACCTGCTCCGTCTGCGAATATACGCAGAAAGAGACGATTCCGGTCCATGTACACAGCATCCATGACGAAACATGGAAATATGATGATACTAATCACTGGCAGGAGTGTTCCTGTGGTGAAAAGCTGAATGTGGCAAACCATGCCTACGGCGAATGGAGCGTGACGAAGCCGGCCACCGAAACCGAGGCTGGTTCCAGAGAGCGTGACTGCACGGTCTGCGACTATGTGCAGACCGAAACCATTCCGATGCTTAAACATGAGCACAGCTACGGCGATTGGCAGAAAGATAAAACCCAGCACTGGAAGGAATGCCGCTGCGGCAAGAAAACTGAAGTGGGCAACCATACCTACGGCGAATGGAAAATAACAAAGGAGCCTACCACAACCGAAACAGGTTCCAGAGAGCGCACCTGCTCCACTTGTAACTACAAGGATCGTGAAATCTTGCCGGTTCATAAGCACAGTCATAACAACAAATGGGAAAAGGACGACGCCCAGCATTGGAGATTGTGTTCCTGCGGGGAAAAGTTTGATATAGCCGACCACTCCTTCGATAATTGGACGATAACAAAGGAGCCCACCACAACCGAAACAGGTTCCAGAGAACGCACCTGCTCCATCTGCAAATATACGCAGACAGAGACGCTGCCGGTTCATACGCACGATGTTCACGATGAAGCATGGAAATATGACGAAACCGAGCACTGGCAGGAGTGTTCCTGTGGTGAAAAGCTGAATGTGGCAAACCATGCCTACGGCGAATGGAGCGTGACGAAGCCGGCCACCGAAACCGAGGCTGGTTCCAGAGAGCGTGACTGCACGGTCTGCGACTATGTGCAGACCGAAACCATTCCAATGCTTGAACATGAGCACAGCTACGGCGACTGGCAGAAGGATGAAACCCAGCACTGGAAGGAATGCTCCTGCGGTGAAAAGCTGAATGTGGCAAACCATATCTACGGCGATTGGAAAGTAACCAAAGAGGCCACTGAAACCGAAGTGGGTTCCAGAGAGCGCGGCTGTACGGTCTGTGAATATGTGCAGGTTGAAATCATCCCGGAGATCGGGCATGAGCACGGCATCCATGATGAAACGTGGAAATATGACAAAACCCAGCACTGGCAGGAATGCTCCTGCGGTGAAAAGCTGAATGTGGCAAACCATACCTACGGCGATTGGAAAGTAACCAAAGAGGCCACCGAGACTGAAGCGGGTTCCAGAGAGCGCGGCTGTGCGGTCTGTGAATATGTGCAGACTGAAGCCATCCCTGCAGCGGGAACCGGAGAGCCAACCGATTCGACTGATCCGACCGATTCATCCGATTCGCAGGGTCAGCAGGATCCTTCCGGCGACACCGGCAGCCCCCAGACCGGGGACAGCAGCGATATGGCGCTGTGGATCGGCCTGATGCTGGCCTCCTGCGGCGGCGTGCTGGGAATGCTGCTTTACAGGCGGAAAAAGGTGGTGGTCGAGGAATAAGGCTGAGAGATAAAACAAAACCGGCAAAAGCGCCTGCAGGCGGGGCTTCATGCAAAACCTGTCCCAGGCAGCCGGCAGGAAAAATTTTTAGAAGGGGCGCCCCTTCTATCCTTTGCTTACACCAAAGGATAAACAATCTTATTTGACAAGGAGGAAACAATCATGAAGCGAAAAATACTTGCAGGTTTGCTGACGCTTTGCATGGCGGCGGGAATGGCCGTACCGGCAGCCGCAGCCACTACGCCTGCTGAACAGGAGCAGGGCGCTGACGGCCCGAAATACACACACGTAGACCACGTTTTGAATGAGGATACGCCTAGAACCAACATGGATATACTGGTTATGCCCGGCGAGAGTTTCACCGCACAGCCCAACATAGACATTCACAAGGGCAATTGCATGTGTGTCACGGCGGACTATCAGTATTGGAAGTATGTAACTACGGTTCAATTCATGAATGCAGACCTGTATTTGGGATATGTTAATATTCCTAATTACAGTGCTCATGAACCGAGGTATGTAAGTGATGGCTATTTAACAACCAGTACGCCGGATTTGTCAAAGCTGGAACCCATAACAAAATATTATGACAATGCGATAAAGATTGCCTATGAAAACAAGTTATTAGAGATCGACCCATCAGCCTATGGGGAAGAAGAATATAGTAATTTACAGTCCGCTTTGGAAGCGGCATGCGAACTTCCGGGGCATACTTTCAATGCAGGATATGTTAACAATACTGGTTTACCCATGCTTTTAACAGCTTGTTATGCCGGCGGTAAAAAACTCGATGGCGAGGAAGTGGGCACAGAAGGCTGCGGACACGTCGGTCATGGGCCTGTACGATCGATGTATGGCGGAGGTTTCTCTCAGTTCTATGTTACCTTTTATGAGCCTTATTACAATATAAACTATGAAGGCGTGGAAAACTATTTTACCGAGGAAGAATTGGCGGATTTGCCTGACCGCTATTATATCCAGCGGGAAGAGCAGCAGATTGTTCTGCCAAATCCTGTTCGGCCCGGCTATCATTTTAAAAACTGGAGAGAATCAGGGTATGATACAATTATTGGTTCGGGTGAAACAAAAACGGTAAAAGACGGTAAAACCTTTATAACCTTTGATTTTGAAAACAGTTTAAGATATGGGGCAGGGGACCTAAACTTGGCGCCAATCTTTACAAGAGGCTGTACGGTTACTTTCAATCCCAACGGCGGAGCATTGAAGGACGGGGAAAAAGCTGTCCGTGAAATTGACCTCAAGAGCGTGGAAAACGGACAGTTTTTCGACATCGGAGGGGTTATCCCCGTGCGTGAGGGTTACACCTTTGCAGGCTGGTCTTTCTCGCCGTCTGGCGAACGTAACAGCATAATTGCAAACACCGCAAATTCTGACTGGTTTGCCGATTGGGAAAGCTATTACCGCAGCTTACAATACGGTGAAAACCCCGCTTCCACCAGTATCTATGACATACAGCTTTATGCTGTGTGGGAGAAAAATGTTACCGAGCTGACCGACTCCGACACCAACGTTTCCATCTCCCTGACCGACGGTGTGCCGGAGGACGCGACCCTTTCCGCTGATACTATCGCGCAGGAAAGCGTACTGGAAAGCCGTCCGGAGCTGAAAGAGGAGCTGCCGGGCCTGCTGTCCATTTACGACATCAGCGTCCGCCAGAATGGGGAAACCCTTGAAATCAAGGACAATCCCATGACGGTGAAAATCCCGCTGAACGACCACCTGAAAGGCTACAAATACTATCAGGCGGTGTATCTGGGCGACCCATTGGAACGCTTTGACGCGGTGGTGGAAGGAGACTTCCTCGTGTTTGAAACCGACCATTTGAGCCAGTACGCAATCCTTGGTTCCAACACGCCGTTTGAAACCAGCGAAAAGCCGACCGACCCCACCGACCCAACTGACCCCACTACTCCAACAGATCCCACCGATCCGGCTGGGCCGACTGACCCGACCACTCCTACCGACCCGACTGAGCCAACCGATCCAGCCAAGCCCGAACAGCAGGGCAAGCCTTCTGGGCAAACAGAAAGCCCACAGACCGGGGACAGCAGCGATATGGCGCTGTGGATCAGCCTGATGATGGTTTCCTGCGGCGGTGTACTGGGGATGCTGTTCTACAAACGGAAAAAAACAGCGGCCGGGAAATAGCCTGTCTGCCTGAAACCAACCGAAAAAGCCGGCGGGAAGCGGCGGACGGAAACGGGACTATGAGTCCTGGCCGCCCTTCCCCGGCTGGACCGGAAAGAAACGGAGGCGACTTATGAAAAAACTGTTTGCGGCGCTGCTGACGCTCTGTATGGTGTTTGGGATGGCCGTCCCGGCCTTTGCGGCCGGAGATCCCCTTACCATCCGCTTTTACTACGGCGGCGCGGACTACGGCAGATATAAGGAAGGCTGGATTGACGTCGGCAATATTGATACCGGCGCCGGCCGGTTCTATGCGGCAATAAACTTCGGGGATGAGGAAATTGGAGGGGACATCAATCCTGCGGACAAAAGCATCACCGGCAGCCATGACCTCATCGGTTCAGCGTGGCTGTATTATGATGTGGAGGTTGCGGACAGCTCCAGCTTCTCCGTTGCGCTCCCCAAGGGTCCGAGCTACCACTACCCCGGCAGCGAATACAGCCCGCCCGAGACCACCGAGTTTGCCGCATGGGTGGTGAGCGACGGAAACGGCGGGTATAAGGAGCTGGATGGTTCCGTCACGGCGGAGGATGTTCAGAACGCAATCGTGACGGACGAGGAAGGAAAAAGAGTCGCCGTGATCAAGGCGGCTTTTCCGGCGGTTGTCATAGACAAAAACGCGCTGACCTATGAAGAGACCGGACATCCGAAATATGCCGTCATCCTGCGAGCCAATGGCGGAACCTTTGCGGAGGATGGCAGCGACCATTTGTATGTGTGCCCGCAGTCGCTGGAATATTCCGCTCTGAACGACTTTTTCGTGGAGGCATCCTGTCCTAAGCCGTCAAACGGCGATATGGTGTTCGCCGGCTGGTACAAGGACGAGGCCTGCACCGACGGGCCGGTCACCTATCTGAACATTAACGATGATTTGAAGGAAGAACCCGCCTATGTCGCGCCCTATGTGCCGATGGATTTGTACGCAAGGTGGGAGCCGGCCGGCTTTGTGCCGGGCAATACCTCCACGCCGGCGGATGAGCCGGGCGGACCTTCGGAAAACAATACCCCCGCCCCTTCGGACAACAGTGCCCCCGTCCCTTCGGACGAGGGAAACAGCAACCTCCCGTTTGCTATCGGCGCGATTGCCGCCATTCTGCTTTTGGGCCTGCTGACTCTGCTGTTCCTGCTGTGGAAGGGACCCGTTACCTTGAGCTTTTACTACGGCGGCGCGGACTATGGCAGTTACAGGGACGGCCTGGTGAATTTGGGCCGTGTGGATACAAAGGCCGGCAAGCTCCAGGCGGTTTACCGCTACCTTGACCCTGAGACGAAAACGTGGAAAACACTGGTCGGGACGATCAATCCGGAGGATAAGAGCATTGACAACGATGACCCGCGGCTCCTGAAGGGCAAGCTCTATTACAACAGGAAGCCGTTTCTCAGGCTTAAGTTTTCTGTCCCCCTGCCGGATGGCGTGGACTATTACTTCCCTGGCGGCGAGGGCGCCGAGCCGGTCACCGTAAGCTTTGCCGCATGGATGGTAAAGGACGGAAACGGCGGCTACAAGGCCCTGGAAGATCCCGTCACATCCAAAGCGGTAAAGCCTGCCGTGGAGACGGAGAAAGTCAAGCGGCGCAAGGTTCTCATCACGGCGGCGTTCCGTTCGGAAATGGCAGATGAGTATGCCCTGAATGACGAGAACGGGAATCCCCGGTACGCCGTCAGGCTGCATGCCAACGGCGGGGGTTTTGAAGCGGACGGGACCGATCTGTTGTATATGAAGCCGCGGTCGCTGGAATTTGCAGACCAGGAGCTTTTCTATGTGGAGGCTACCTGCCTGAAACCGACGAGTAGCGGCAAGGTATTCACCGGCTGGTACAGGGATAAAGCCTGCACCGCCGGCCCGGTAACAGGGCTTAAAATCCTTGAAGAGCTGAAAGAGCGTCCCGTCAGGGAAGCGCCCTATGCGCCGATGGATCTCTACGCCAAATGGGAGATGCAGGAAAGCTGAAAACGCAGAAGGGATATCCCTTCTTTATGCTTTGGTATTCACCAAAGCATAAAGAACTTTAACTGCGGCAAAGAAGGTTATTCGTTCCGCCCTGGCTGCCTGAACCGGCGCACCGGGGAACGGATGGCATAGAAATACAGAAAAAAAGGCGGTGATACCCTAAAGAGAATCATCAAACCGTTTATTCACATGAATTTTATCTTGAAAGGAGAAAAATCAATCATGAAACTAAAGCGCAAACTTCTTGCAGGACTGCTGACGCTTTGTATGGCTGTTGGAATGGCTGTGCCGGCGTTTGCGGCGAACGGCCCCTCGTCCGGGGACTACAGTTATGCATACCTCAGGCTCGGTAATTCGGAGGATGGGTATCAGACGCTCTTTGCCAACAGCGGCCAGATTGACGATGTATCAGGTGCTGTTTATGATAAGGCGAGCAACACCGTTACTCTGACCAACTACAACAACCCGACCAATATCCTTGTCGCCAACGAGATGGGCGACGATTTGAAGCTTCATCTGGTGGGTGACAATCATATCGCCGAACTGGTTGTATGGGGCTTCGGCTGGGGCGGCAATCTGGAAATTACCGGAGACGGCTCCCTGACCATCAATGAAAACAAAACGTCTCAGACTGCGGCGATCCGCTTTATGGCCGAGGGAACACAGGGTCTGCTCAAGGTCGGCTCAAACGCTTCTGTGACAGCGTATAAGAGCGCAGGTGAAAACACTTACTCTGCGGCCTTTGTATCGACAACATCCTCAACCCTTCCCTTCACAGGTAATCTGGAAACAGAGCTTGCCCTGACCGCCAATTCCGGCATCGAGGGGGAGACCACCGAATGGGAAAATGTCATATATGAAAGTAGCTATGTTGCTCAAGACTGGAAGGTTCTCACCAAGGGCGAGGACGGAAAGAAATACGGCGTTAATTACGGAACAATCTACACCGGCAGCGATTTAACAAACGGCAAGCCTGTGGGCTATATCCACGAGCTGGTGAAGGTGGAAGGACTTCCTAGCCAAAAAGAATATCTTGCCGTTCAAATTGCTACCGTTGACGGACTTGAAAAGGACGCTCTGCCTGAGGGATATACCGACTCAGGGGAAACCATCAGCGCCAAAATAGGCGATATCAGCTCTATGACAGTGCTGATCAAGGACGGGCAGAGGTTTTATTGGGGAGTAGACCCGAATCATTCCCAGTGGTTGGTCTATCAGACCGCCGTTGATGACGTAACTGCGGAGGATTGGGGTCAGACAATCTTGACAAAAATTGTAGTGCCTGTGGCTGGAGAAGGCGTCAGCGGTGCGACCAAAGAAGATATTCCGGCAGGCTATACCACCAACGTGGTAAAGACCGGCATGTATAGCTACTACTGCACCAATGATGTGATCAAAGTATCCCCGTCCGGGACTTCTACCGATCCGGGCACTGATCCTGGAACAAAACCTGGTGAGGATACTGGCGTCAAAGATCTGACTGCTTCCGAAACCGGCGTTTCCATCTCCCTGACCGACGGCGTGCCAGAGGGAGCAGAGCTTTCTGCTGACACCATCGCGCAGGAAAGCGTGCTGGGAAGCCGTCCGGAACTGAAAGAGGAACTGCCGGGCCTGCTGTCCATTTACGACATCAGCGTTAGAAAAGACGGTAAAGCTCTGGAAATCAAGGACAACCCCATGACGGTCAAAATCCCGATGAACGACCACCTGAAGGGCTACAAATACTACCAGGCGGTATATCTGGGTGACCCGCTGGAACGCTTTGATGCAGTGGTGGAAGGCGACTTCCTGGTGTTTGAGACTACCCATCTGAGCCAGTATGCTATCCTTGGCTCCAACACGCCGTTTTCAACCAGTACGGTTCAGGACGGAGAGCAGACCGGCGCGGGCGATCAGTCTTCCGATACAACTAATCCGCAGACCGGGGACAGCAGCAACATGATGCTGTGGATTGGTCTTCTGGCTGCATCCGGAGCCGGCGCTGTTGGCATGACGCTTTACAGCAGAAAGAAAAAGGAACAGAATATCTAACATTTTACGGCCGCCATCAGACAGATGGCGGCTGTTTTAGAAGGAAGGTGGGACTATCAAACGAATTGTGATTTTGGAACTATCAGACCAGGATAACGTTGCTTTAGAGGAAATTTCAAAGATTTTGGAGCGTCATCCTGATTTGAAGCTGATTGAAATGGTAGTTGAACCGACATTGATTTTTAACCACCTCATAATTGACACAGGAAAAAGAAAGGTATACTATAATCAGCAGGAGGTATTACTGACAACAAAAGAGTATGAACTACTTTACCGACTGGCCTTGTATGAAGGGCGGGTGTTGTCATACAGGCAGCTTTATGAGGCTGTATGGGGAGAAGATCCAATGGGAAATGAAGCCAATGCGGTAAGCTGTCATGTATACGGCCTGCGCAGAAAATTTCGTGAGATAGCACTCAGCTTACCTTCTGCTATCCGTTGTGTTCGAGAAGTTGGCTTTTGTTTTGAGGATATTACGGAATAAATAGGGGAAACGACCTGATAGCAGGTCGTTTCCCCTATTTATTTGAGCCATAAAGTCTTTTCTTACGGTGCAGTATTCAAAGGGCGGTAAAATTTGACATTATACAGCATTTTGTTGTTTGTTCTTGTCTAAACTTGCGACCGACTACGAAAATTCTACGGAAAATCTCGGAAAAATCTACAAAATTAGACGGTATAATCCCTATATCAACAATTATGAACGGGGATAAACATACCGGGCGGTTGTCCTATCCCCGCAGGGGGATAAAATGCCGGGGATAAAAAAGCAAACGGAAGCGTGATCTCAATTGGAGCGAATCTGAAATGAGGGCAACGAGCGAAAAGTATCGCCTTAATTCCTATGACGGCGAAGAACTGCCGTTTGAGAACTATATGAAACTTGACAATACAAATCCGGCTCCAGATGAAGTTGCAAAAATGATTAAAGCACTCTTTTCAATCGAGGAGTAATTTACCGAAAGGAGTATCGAAATGATATTTGAAGAAAAAACAATCATATTGAAAGATGGCAGGACCGCCATCTTAAAAAGTCCATGTGTTGAGGATGCGGAAAAATTACTGAACTACATAAAGAAATCTTGTAGTGAAACTGATTTTCTTGCACGCTATCCCGAAGAATGGACAACAACTATCGGGCAAGAGGAAGCATGGGTAAACCGCTTGCGCTCTGCCCCTGATACATTGGGTATCACCTGTTACGTTGACGGTGAGGATGCCGGCAACTGTGAGATCAGCTTCAGAGGAGACATGAAAGTATCGCATCGTGCAACCATTGCCAATGCTATTCTCAAAGACTATTGGAACCTCGGTATCGGCTCTGCAATGTTCGAGGAGCTTGTATCGGCGGCACAGAACCGAGGAACCGAGATTATGGAGCTGGAGTTCATAGAGGGCAATGACCGTGCAAGACACTTGTACGAAAAATTCGGATTCCGTGTTGTTTGCGAAAGACCGAATATGTTTAAGCTCAAGGACGGCACTTACCGAAGTGAGTTCTATATGCAGAAATACTTATGATAAAAGGCAGGATTGTCAATTACGACAACCCTGCCTTGAATATTATTTATTGCTGAAAGCCAACCATTTGACTCCGTAGGTATCGAGCGAGAAGCGATTTCCGAAATTATTCTCTACCCAGTGTTCGTAAACCCGATAGGTTCCTCGAAGTTGTTCTCTGAGTTCCGTATCGTGAGAGATTGGTTCAAGCCAGATTTCCCCATAATTTTGAAGATCCGGTTTGCTTAACGGTTTTGAATCTGGAAGTGATGCTTCATAGAACGGAGGCTGTGCCACATAAACAGAACCGGCGTTATCAAACGGTACCAAAGAACCATCAACACAAACCAGTACATTCTTTATTGAGTTTACCAATACCCATCCGAAATCGGACGACCAGACTGATTTACCATGATATATCTTTAGCAATTCACCTGGGAGGGGAAGAGAAGTTGCTGGGGGCGTTTCCTCTCTGCCAAGAAGATAATCAGTAGAAACCTGATACAGATCTGCCATCGCTTCTAAGCTTTCAATCGAAGGTGCCTTGCGTTCAGACTCCCATGCGCTGAGAGTAGATGGTGAAATATCGAGCTTGGAAGCTGCATCTTTTACAATCAGCTTTTTGCTTTTACGTGCATTCTTATATTGTCTTGCCAATCTATCACCACCTTTTTTCGCTGCAAATATTGTGTCAGAAGCGAATGTTTTAAGTTGCTCATTACAGAGCATTAATCTCATTTTCGAGGGTTTGAATATAGTCCATCAAGTCATCAAACGAAGGATATTGTCCAAACATCATTTCAGCCATATCCTCATAATCGGTACGTAGGCTATCAAAACGAAAAGCCGGAGGAACAAGCTTGATTGTTCCGGGAATTGCTTCTTCGTATTTTGCCCATTTGCGAGGGAAGAACTTCATTTTGAAGTTTACAACTTTTTTGAGGAGTTCCAGATCTTCAAAAGCAGCATTTTTGTTTTCCGAATGTGCTATGCAGTATAAATCATAGTAGTGTCTCGAATATCGTTTGGGCATTGCCAAATTTTCAGGACGGTTTGCCTCGTGATGAAGAATCGTAACCTTTTCCCAGAAGGTTCGCTCGGCTGCAGCTGTAAGGATCGTACTTGTTGCTTGGTCGAAGGCTTTGGGATAGCATTCAGCGGTATAAGGAGTAACGGATTTCTCCCTCGCAGGAGTCCAGGCTGCCAATGCACCAATCTCCAACCGGATTGCCTGCAGAATAGATTCGGTTGTAAAGATATGCGGATATTCAAAATTTATCGTCTGCGGGTCTGATTCCTCTATGTAGATGGTTGCCTCCTGCCCTATGATCTCCGAAAGATCACGCTTAAAGATAGGAAGCAAAGTGTCACGTAAGAAAACTTCTGCTCGGGCATTTGCCTCTTTGTTAAAGGCATCCTGTTTTGTGTTAGATCTATCTTCCCACGGCTCGTTGAGAGAATAACCAATGGCGCGCCAGTCTAAAATCAAATCGATGTCTTCTGAAAAGCGTGTGATAAGACCATAGCATTTAGAAAGACTGGTGCCGCCTTTGAATGTGAATACATCTTTCCACTCACATCGATGGAAAAGATAGTCCAAGGTCAGGCAGACCCAAAAGTCCTTTTCGATGATGGCTTCGTTCATTCCCATCTTTTGAGCCGTATTTCTAAAAAGAATTCTGCGCTCATCTTCAGGTAATCTCGCTATTGAATACATTTACTTCGCCTCACAAATTTTTCGGATTACAGAATAAACCCAAGCGGTTGTTTGTCTGGCCTCTTTTATGAGATTATCCTTTTCTTCTGAGGATAACTGTTTTTTGAGTTTAGTAATGACGCTTTCGTCTATATTGTCTTTCCCCAGCGCTTTGAGGGCCTGAATAACGAGCGCTGTTTTATAGGACATACCGGAGATTTCTTTGTTACTTCTGTGCTTAAAATCAATCTCGATGTTTCCGATTGTAAATTTATTGTATGGTCCATCGCTAATGTATGTCCAGTGTGCTGTTACCTGTGTTGAAAGCCCTAACTGGTTTAATGCCGTATTTCCTGAAGGAGCAATATTCCAATTAAATTTACGAGCCAAGGCAAGAGCGACATTATGAGGAGAAGGTGCTTCATATTCGCCGAGGAGCTCACTAAATTTGGGATTGTAATAGACACCACGGCATATCTTTTTTATTTTTCCATAACTATCAAGACGGTTAAGAGCTTTACGCGCAGTCTCGTAATCGGCTATATCAAGAAAGTCGGTTGCAATAAAAACAGCCTCATTTCCTGCCTCTACAATTTTTTCATATATCATATCAGAATAGAACGAACTCATAGTCACACCTCCTGTGTCCCAAATATTATATCATATTTGGGACAGTTTTGCAATAGTTATTTATATTGTTTCCAAAGCACTCTTTTTTATGCAAAAATCAAATGTCCCAAAAATAACATAAAATTTGGGACAAAATTAATTCGACTATTTTTTGATGCTTATTAACCCTTCTTTGCTCTGGAAAGTGCGATACAAATAAGTTAAACATAAGAATAATTATGTTTAACCCACAAAATGCACACGATTGAAATACTTATCTGAGTTAAACATAATCAAAATGTTTTTCTGCCAAACCGAGTTAAACATAATCTTTTTGTTGTATCCCTGCCCCTTGTCTCGTGTAATAAGGGTAGGAGGTGAATTCGATGTTAAATGAATTCAAACAATATTTGCTCGGTATAGGTAAGTCTGAGAACACGGCGCTGAACTATTGTGACAAGGTTAAGCTTTACTTCAAATGGTGCCTGGATAGCTTCGGAAGTGAACCGCAGCAGTTGTACCGTGCGAATGTGCTTGATTACATTTCATACATGAAGACAATTAAGCGATACAGTCCCAAGTCTGTAAATAACCATTTGTCTTCCTTGAGAAGTTTTAATGAGTTCCTGATCTTCTCCGGTCGTCAGACAGAACTGGCGATCGTAAAGAATGATTTTATGAAAATTCAAACCCAGTATGCCAATCCCTGTACTGTCGAGCAGAAGGATGTAGAAGCATTCAGGCAACGTCTGCTTGAGGGTGGTAATAAGCGAGACTTCGCCATTGTGACTCTCTATACTTATACCGGCATTCGTAGATCGGAGTGTGTTAATCTTCGACTTGACCAGATAAATCTAATCGCAAAAGAAATCTACGTTGTCGGTAAAGGAGATAAACAAAGGACAGTTTATTTGAACGATAAAACCGTACATGCAATCCGTGAGTACCTGAAGGTGAGAAACTCAGACAGTCCGTATTTGTTTGTGAGCCGCCAGTCCGAGAAGATGGCAGCATCCCGTATCAATCAGATCTTTAACCAGTATTCTGATATTATCACACCCAAGATGCTGCGTCACTATTTCTGTAGCCATGCGCTCGACACCGGAGACTATAAGATCCACGAGGTTGCAAATCAAGCTGGTCATAGCAATGTCCAAACTACACTCATTTACAGTAACCCATCGGCTCGGCAGATGAAAGAAAAGGCGAACAAACTATGAGAAAGATTATTTGTGTCATACTGGCTTTATTTTTGGCTTCTTCAGCTGCCTTCGCTGGATATCAGATTTTCCGGGAGTATACAGAGAGGCAGGAAAGTGCCGATACCTATACTGACTTAGAAAATCTCATCTCATTTCCTGAGGTCCTACCGGAAGAGGAACCGGATGAGACAAATCTATCTGAGTCTGGAGAAACAGAACCTGCACCTGTCGGTCCTACAATCGACTTTGCCGGACTTGAGGAAATCAATGAGGATTGTGTGGCTTGGATTTATATCGAGGATACTGCAATCAATTATCCTGTTGTGCAGGGCTCGGATAACAGTTATTATCTCAAGCACCTCATTGACGGTAAATGGAACAGCGCCGGCTGCATCTTTTTAGATTCCAGAGTAGATAGCGATATATCAGACCGACATAGCATTATATATGGTCATCACATGAAAGACGGCACAATGTTTTCGGGTTTAACCAAGTATAAGAAGCAGGATTATTACGAAGCTCATCCTGCAGGATTGCTCATTACACCGGAACAAACTTACCGGATAGAGTTTTTTGCCGGCTATGTTGTCAGCGTTGAGGATTCTGCCTGGAAAATTGGATTTGAGTCTGACGAAGAATTTGAAACTTGGATTAAGGAAGCAAAGCAGCGCTCGTGGTTTGAAAGCCCCCTTTCTCCCGCAGTCACCGATAGGATTCTTTCTTTGTCTACCTGCAGCTATGAATTCGATAACGCGAGATTTGTCTTGCACGCCATCCTTGTTGAGGTATAGAGATTGCAAATTCTTCAAACATCTTGCATTTTGCGGATTCTTCTGCTATAATATTTATGTTAGTATCAGATATTGCCTATCGGCAGTAACAGTTATCAGAGTTTTCACAGTGCCTGAGAAATTATCTTTCGGGCACTTTTTGTTTTCTTATGCTTTCTTCCAGTAAGAAGCACAAGTATCGGAAACTGAAGGGGCTATCCCTTCTCTTTACAATTGAATCATGGCCGGTTATGGCAACAAGAGCACTCATTGAATGCAAGCAATTGCAATCATTGGGTGCTTTTTTTATATAGATCGGAGCCGAAAGGTTCCCCCAACCTTTTTTATCGGGGAGCCTCAGGGCTTGCCGTTACTATATAACAAAACAGAAAAGGAGTGTATCTCGCTATGAGAAAAATATTATTCATTTTAACCGTTGCCATGATCATTATGGCAGTAATCATTATCCCCGTTGGGATATCCAACATTGTACTGGCCCTGCAGCTTGGACTCCTCTTTGAGAGTGTCAGCAGTCTGTTCTTTCTGTGCCTTTTCATTGCTTTCTGCCTGTTTGAAATAAGAGAGTTTATCGAGGAGTATTCCTGGTATTACGAGGAGATACCAATCGAAGGAATGCACGATGCAGATGAAGAAGACCCATTTTAAGTCCAATGGTATTAAGTCAAGAGGGTAATTCACGGAAAGAACAGAAGAAAA
>OFMJ01000778.1_pt1 | contig 29261 bp, 18 predicted proteins | sample 1541801 | NCBI WGS metagenome assembly OFMJ01 (sample SAMN04209234, study PRJEB22552) | human gut metagenome | biome: gut; material: feces | host: Homo sapiens | place: USA: Oklahoma
AGCCGTAATCAAATGAAGACGCAACGTCTCCCAACTTACGCTGTTCCCAAGCGGGTGTAGAATTATTGCATTTGTATTGCAGTTTGAAAGTGTAGAATGCAATGACGTACTCCGATCTGATTGAGCATGATGCTGGTGAAACAGAGATACGTTCGTATCTGGTAAACGGTGATGTGGTGCCGGTTACTATGCGTATCCCCGCTAATTTGCGAGATTCTGCTAAAGAGGCCGCATCTCTTCGCGGGATGAGCTTTTCGGCATTCGTGAGAACATGCATGATTAATGAACTAGCAAAGGGCGGCAAGTAATGATTGCTCTCACTGCTATGACCATACAAATTATTGACAACAATCCTGATGGCATTCGAATTTGTCGTGTGGATGGGGAGTCGCTTGTCACGGTTGTGGTGCCCCGGGATATGTTGAGTGAGGCGAAAAGTCTTCCCGATTTGCCGGATCGCGGTGTGTATTATCTTCTTGATGAAGATCATGGAGTTCTGAGCCGTGCGTATGTGGGGCAAACCACGAAGGGGCTTAGTCGGCTTGATGCGCACAAGACTAAGAAAGATTTTTGGAACAAAGCCATCATGTTCCTCGATAATGATGTCAATATCGATCGTGATGTTTTGGACTCTCTTGAGTCAACAGCCATAGATTATGTGGACAAACATGGCTCTTATGAGACCGACAATGAGTATACTCCTGCTCCTCGCATGAATCCATACAAAGAGCAACAGGTGGAAAGACTGCACAATAACATCCTCTTTCGTATGCGAGTGCTCGGATATGACCTTGATCGAAAAGAAAAGACACCGGTTATGGTGAACGCCGTATTCCATACGAAGAAGAACGGTGTTCAGGCCACTGGGCGATATAGTCAAGGTACAGGTCGTTTCACTGTTCTTTCCGGTTCTGAAGTGGATCTCGTACATCCAGTTATTAAAAACCAGGGAGCCGTGGCAGCTCGGCAGCATCTTTTCGGAACGCAGACGGGCAAGGCGACTCTTGCTGATGACATTGAACTGTCAAGCCCTTCCGCTGCTGCTGTATTTGTTCTCGGTGGCAGTCAAAACGGTTGGACCGAATGGGTCAATGAACAAGGACAGACCCTTGATTACGTGTACAGAAACAAGGAGCATATGAATGAATAAGCAGCAGCTTGCCGCCAAAATCTGGGAATCCGCCAATAAAATGCGTTCCAAGATTGAGGCGAATGAATACAAGGACTATATCCTCGGCTTTATCTTCTATAAGTTCCTCTCGGAGACGGAGATTGCTCGTCTGCGTGCTGAAGACTGGGGAGCCGAAGACCTCAAGGGCTTGGATGAGAATGATGCCGAAACTGTACAGTATGTACGTGATCTATGTGGCTACTTCATCTCCTACAACAACCTGTTCTCCACGTGGATTGCCAGCCAGGGCGATTTCACCATCGCTGATGTACGTGACGCGCTTTCCGCTTTCGAACGCAACATTGATCCGGCTCGTAAACGTGTGTTCGTTGGCATCTTCGACACGCTGCAAACCGGTCTGTCCAAACTCGGCACCGATGAAAAAAGTCGTAGCAAGGCTGTCCGCGACCTCATCTACCTCATCAAGGACATTCCGATGGACAGCCGGCAGGACTACGACACCCTCGGCTTCATCTATGAGTATCTAATTAGCAACTTCGCTTCCAACGCGGGTAAGAAGGCCGGTGAGTTCTACACGCCGAGCGAAGTCTCTCAGCTCATGAGCGAAATAGTGGCCTGGCATCTCGCCGGCCGTGAAGAAATCAACATCTACGACCCCACGAGTGGCTCGGGCTCGTTGCTGATCCATATCGGTCAGGCTGTGGCCCGTCGCAATGGCAATCCGAATGACATCAAGTATTACGCACAGGAACTCAAGGAGAATACCTACAATCTCACGCGTATGAATCTTGTCATGCGTGGCATACTGCCAGACAATATTGTGGCTCGTAACGGTGACACGTTAAAAAGCGACTGGCCATGGTTCGATACCGACGAAACGAAGGACGAGACCTATGAGCCGCTGTTTGTGGACGCCGTGGTCTCTAATCCTCCCTACTCCCAGAACTGGGAGCCGCCGGAAGCGGGCGAAGATATCCGTTTCGAATATGGCATTGCGCCTAAGTCCAAGGCTGATTATGCCTTCCTGCTGCATGATCTCTATCACCTGCGTGATGATGGCATTATGGCCATCGTGTTGCCACATGGCGTGCTGTTCCGTGGCGGTGAGGAAGGCGCTATTCGCCGGAATCTAGTGGAAAACCACCATATTCAGGCCATCATCGGACTGCCAGCGAACATTTTCTTTGGCACGGGCATTCCTACTATCGTGATGGTGCTGCGCAAGCACCGCAACGATGACCATGTGCTTGTTGTGGATGCCTCCAAATATTTCGCTAAGGACGGCAAGAACAACAAGCTGCGTGCGAGCGATATCAAACGCATCGTGGATGTGGTGACGGAGAATCGTGATATCGATAAGTTCAGCCGTTTGGTGAGCATTGATGAGATTCGGCAGAACGATTACAGTCTCAATATTCCCCGATATGTGGATTCCTCTGAAAGCGCCGAAAGTTGGGACGTGTATTCCACCATGTTTGGTGGCATTCCCAAGCAGGATATCGATGCGCTCGGTAAGTATTGGAACGTGTTCCCGGGATTGCGCCAACGTCTCTTTGCTGAGGAGAACGGCCATTCGGCCAGGCTCGCTGTGCAAGATGTTCGCGAGGCAGTGAATGCTGATTCTGGTGTGAGTGCCTATATCCAGCGATATCGTGAGGTATTCACCGATTATCCTGCCTATCTGCGTGATGAACTGGTAGGTAACGCCGCCAACGTGAGCATTGCCGCCGAAGAGGAGGTTCTGGCACATGACCTGCTACATCGTTTGACTGATATACCGCTCGTAGATGCCTATACGGCATATCAGGTGCTTGACGATAGCTGGCAGAAGACCATCTCCACCGACCTTGAAACCATACAGAGCGAGGGCCATGACGCCGTTCGCAAAGTTGACGCCAACATGGTTGTTAAGAAGAAAGGCGGTAAGGATGTCGAAGTGCCGGATGGCTGGGCTGGACATATCCTGCCGTTCGATCTTGTGCAAAGCAAACTGCTTACTGCTGATCTTGCGGAAATTGTTACATATGAATCTCGGTTAAGAGAGATTAGTGGTGAGATTGCCGACATTCTTGAAAATATGGATGAAGACGACAAGAGCTCAACCGGTGCTATCAGTGAGGATGGTGATTCTTTTGTTGCCGCTGAGTTGAAGAAAGCAGTGAAGTCTATCGGCAAGCATCCCGAGACTGACTTTGACCGTGCTCTTGTGAGTGCACAGCGGTTGTTTGATGAAGAGCGTGAAGTCAAAAAGAACGTTAAGAATCTCCGTTCAGCGCTTGATGAAAAGACCCGGACCGTTATTGAAGGGCTGAGCGATGAACATACTGATGACTTGCTTGCTGCCAAGTGGGTGGAACCATTGCAGCGCAAGCTTGAGGAGCTCCCTCAGACGGCTGTTGATGAGTTGATTGCAGCGGTGAATGCGCTGAACGACAAGTATTCGACCACATACTCTGATGTGTGCGAACAGATCGAACAGGCTGAGGCAAAACTTGGCAATATGCTTGGTCAACTAACCGGCAATGAGTTCGATATGGCCGGTATTGCCGAGCTGAAGACCCTGTTGGGAGGCGAATGATGACTGAACAGGCGAAAGTTCCCGCGATTCGTTTCGCTGGTTTTACTGACCCTTGGGAACAGCGTAAGGCCAGTGAGGTGTTCCAAATCGTTGATGATAGAGGCCATCCGACACTGCCTGTTCTGTCAGCGACGCAGAATCAAGGCATGATATATCGCGATGATTCTGGTCGATATATCGGGCATGACGAGAGCAACGAAATTGGATATAAGCGTGTGCTTCCCGGAGACTTCGTTGTTCATCTCAGGTCATTTCAAGGGGGCTTCGCACATTCGCAGTATGAGGGCATAACGTCGCCTGCATACACGGTTTTTAGAGCGAAGGAACCAACATCGCATTCAGATCGATTCTGGAAGCACTGGTTTATGTCCGAACATTTCATTGCCGGTCTATCGACGGTGACTTATGGGATTCGCGATGGCCGCAGCATTAGTGTTGATGAGTTCATGAACACCTTTTTGGCATTTCCCGCTGTCGAAGAACAAGCAGCTATCTCCCGTTTATTTGATTATCTTGACGACCTCATCACCCTTCATCAGCGTAAGTATGACAAGCTTGTCATCTTAAAAAAATCGATGCTTGAAAAAATGTTCCCGAAAGATGGTGAGTCTGTACCCGAAATTCGCTTTGCTGGTTTTACTGACCCTTGGGAACAGCGTAAGTTGAGTGAAGTAGCAACGTTTGGCGGCGGGCATACTCCGCCAATGGCAGATCCCGATAACTATGAAGATGGATACGTGCTGTGGGTTACGTCCCAGGACGTGAAATCTAATTATCTTGATAGAACTACGACTCAGATAACTGAGAAGGGCGCAAAAGAGTTGACTCTTTATCCTGCCGGATCTTTAGTAATGGTAACGAGGAGCGGGATTCTTCGCCATACCCTTCCGGTGGCTGAACTGCGCAAACCTTCAACTGTTAACCAGGATATTCGCGTCATTCTGCCCCAAGGCGAGTGCTGTGGAGAATGGCTACTTCAGTTCTTTATTTCGCATAACAAGGAATTGCTGCTTGAGTTTGGCAAGACTGGAACAACCGTAGAAAGTGTTGACTTTGGCAAGATCAAAGACATGCTTTTGTATATGCCAAGCACCGTCGAACAACAGCAAATTGGCGACTTCTTTGCTAAGCTCGACGACCTCATCACCCTTCATCAGCGTAAGTTGGAATTGCTGCAGAACATCAAGAAATCCTTGCTTGACAAGATGTTCGTGTGAGGGGAGGAATCGCCATGGAACTATTCGATATCGCGAAGCTCGCCTCATATCGCGAGAATAACCGGATCGAGGCGAAGTCCGCGAAGGGCGGCCTCCCGCACAGCATATGGGAGACCTACTCCGCTTTTGCCAACACCTACGGCGGCGTCATTCTGCTTGGTGTCAAGGAGCGCGAAGACGGTACCTTCGCGCCGATTGGACTTACACCAACTGAAGCGGAACATCTTCGCCAGGACTTTTGGAACACGGTCAGCAACCGGTCCAAGGTAAGCGCCGTGCTGCCCATCGAATCGGAAGTCGAGGTGCTCGAAGCGGATGGTGGCATGGTGGTGGCCATTCATGTTCCGCGTGCCCCGCGCGAGGAACGCCCTGTGTATATCAACGGCGATCTCTTTGCGGGAACCTATCGCCGGCGCGGTGAAGGTGACTATCGTTGCACGCGGCAGGAGATTTCGGCAATGCTCCGAGATCAGGGAACCGAGACGATGGATTCCAAGGTGCTGGACGATCTCACTGTTGCCGATTTCAATGCGGATACGGTGCGGGCGTATCGCACCCGTTTCCGTGCGGCACGTCAGGGCAGTTCCTGGACTGATCTTGATGACGAGCGTTTCCTGCGTGCGGTTGGTGCGGCAATGGTGAGCCGTGAAGATGGTAAGCTCCATCCCACATTCGGCGGTTTGCTCATGTTCGGCAACGACTATGACATCGTGCGCGAATGTCCCCATTACTTTCTTGACTATCAGGAGACCCTAGACCCGGCGATTCGTTGGACCGATCGTGTTCATTCCGGCGATGGCATGTGGTCGGGCAACCTCTTTGATTTCTTTTTCCGTGTGAATCGTAAGCTTGCCGAGTCTCTGAAGACCCCCTTCAAACTTAACGGTATCTTTCGTGTTGACGACACTCCCATGCATAAGGCGGTTCGCGAGGCGCTGGCCAACTGCTTGTTCAACGCCGATTATTATGGCGTGCGTGGAGTGGTGGTCAGACGCACACCCGATAAATTGGTTTTCGAGAATCCTGGTGATATCCGAACGGGCGTTGAGCAAATGCGCCTTGGCGGAGTATCTGATCCGCGCAACGGACTGATTATGAAGATGTTCAGCCTCATCGATGTGGGGGAGCGAGCCGGTACTGGTGTTCCTGATGTGTTTGCCACATGGGCGAATGCAGGACTTCCCGAACCACGGATTGAGGAAAAATTCGGCGAGGCTGATCGTACGATACTCACGCTTATGCTGGAATCGGATGCCAAGTCCGCTCACAATGAGCAGATAATTGACAATAATGAGCAGTTAAACGGTCCAAGTGAGCAGATAACTGACAATAATGAGCAGTTAAACGGTCCAAGTGAGCAGATAACCGAGAGACAGCGAACTGTTCTTCGTTTCGTGGAAAGGAATCCCAGTACAACATACGAGGATATGGCTCGTGCTGCGGGAGTTTCATCAGCGACTGTGCGAAGAGATGCTGAAATACTCATTGGGCGTGGATTACTCAAGCGCGTCGGCTCGCGAAAAGCAGGACACTGGGAAGTCCGAGGGAGAGAAGAATCGTGATATTCGATAGCGAATCGGTGTTCGAGGACAACGTCATTACCGTGCTTAAGCAGCATGGATGGAAGGATGGCGTCTTGCGCTATCCAACCGAACAGGATCTGCTCGACAATTGGAAAGGCATCCTGTACCGCAACAACAACGACATAGACAGGCTTGGCAAATACCCGCTGACAGACGGGGAAATGGCACAGATAATCGAGCAGATTGAGACCCTACGAACCCCGCTTGCGCTCAATTCGTTCGTCAATGGGCGTACCGTGTCCATCACGCGTGACAACAAAGAAGATGTGGCGCATTTCGGCAAGGAAATCAGCCTCTACATCTATGACCGCAAGGAAATCGCAGGCGGCAAAAGCACCTATCAGATTGCTCAGCAACCGGTCTATCCCGCCAAGAACAAGATGTTGAACTCGCGGCGCGGCGACCTCGTGCTTCTCATCAATGGCATGCCATTGATCCATATCGAGCTCAAGAAAAGTGGCATACCGGTCAGCCAAGCAACCAATCAGATCGAGAAATATGCGCACGAAGGTGTGTTCACCGGCCTGTTCCGTCTAGTACAGATTTTTGTGGCCATGAACCCCGATGACGCCGTCTACTTCGCTAATCCGGGTGTAGACAAATTCAATCCAAGCTATTACTTCCATTGGGCTGACTACAACAATGAGCCTATCTGCGGCGGGCAAAACCCTGGCAAAGACGAATGGAAGCTGTTCATCGGAGGCACCTCCGGTACCGCAGGCCTGCTGTCCATTCCCATGGCGCATCAGCTCATCGGCTTCTACACCATTGCTGATTCAGCGGATGGATGCCTTAAGGTGCTGCGTAGTTATCAGTACATCGCGGCAAACGCCATCTCTGATGTGGTGAGGAAATGTGATTGGGAACAGCGGCCAGCTACCCCAGGACGACCCGGCGGCTATGTATGGCACACCACCGGTTCCGGGAAAACCATGACCAGCTTCAAATCGGCGCAACTCATCGCCGATTCGCATGACGCCGATAAAGTCGTGTTCCTCATGGACCGCATCGAGCTGGGTACTCAATCGTTGAAGGAATACCGCAGCTTTGCCGACAGCGAGACGGAAGTACAAGGCACCGAGAACACCGGTGTTTTGCGTGACAAACTCAACAGCACCAATGTCAACGACACTCTGATCGTTACTTCTATCCAGAAGATGAGCAACGTGAAAACAGGGGAGCGAGGCGTCACACAGACCTGGCTGGATCAGCTAGCTGAACGACGTATCGTCTTTATTGTGGACGAATGCCATCGTTCCACATTCGGCGACATGTTGCAGAATATCCGTCGCTCTTTCCCAAACGCGCTGTTCTTCGGATTTACCGGTACGCCAATTCTGGACGAAAACCAGAAGAAGAATTCCACCACTGCCATGGTATTCGGCCGTTGCTTGCACCGGTACAGCATCGCCGACGGCATTCGTGACCATAATGTACTCGGATTCGACCCGTACATGGTGACCACGTACAAGGATTCTGAAGTCAGACGTGCCGTGGCTCTCGACAAGGCGAAGGTGGAGAGTACGGAAGATGCGCTCGCCGACCCGGTCAAGGCCAAAGTATTCCAGCATTACATGGATAAGTCTGAGATCCCCATGGGTCCGATGGTTGATGGCGCTGGAAACTGTATTAGCGGCATCGAGGATTTCCTTGGACGAGACCAATATGGCATCGACTCCCCGCATCCGAACATGGTGGTCTCGGACATTCTCGAACAGTTCCCGGTGCTCAGCCATGCGGGCAAATTCCATGCGATGCTCGCCACTAGCTCCATTCCTGAAGCTGTCAACTATTATCACTTGTTCAAGCAGCAAGCACCTAAGTTGCATGTAACGGCGTTGTTCGATCCCAACATCGACAACAACGAAGGAGCAACGGACAAAGAAGATGCGCTGACTGAAATCATCACCGATTACAATGAGGCGTTCGGCAAAGAGTTCATCATCCCCACATGGCCGGCGATGAAGAAAGATATTTCGTCGCGACTATCGCATAAGAGTCCGTACGGCGGCATAGCAACAAACCGCAGTCAGCAGCTCGATTTGCTCATTGTCGTGGACCAGATGCTTACCGGATTTGACTCAAAATGGGTGAATACGTTGTATCTCGACAAGATTATCGACTACGAAAGCATCATCCAGGCATTCAGTCGCACGAATCGTCTGTTCGGACCGGACAAGCCGTTCGGTGTCATTCGTTACTACCGCAAACCGCACACCATGCATGGCTTCATTGAAGCAGCGGTGAAACTGTATTCGGGCGATCGGCCGCTTGACCTGTTCGTGCAGAAATTGCCGGCGAACGTAAAATCCATGGATACGCGGTACCGGGAAATTCTTGACGTGTTCTCGGATAACGGGGAATCGGACCTTATGCAGTTGCCGGAATCGGTGGAGGCTAGGCGCAAGTTTGCCAAGGAGTTCGTGGAGCTGAACCGGTACCTTGAAGCTGCGAAAGTGCAGGGCTTTGACTGGAGTACCCCAGAATACAAGGTCGATAGTACGGATACTGACGATGCGAATGAGGACAATGATGAGCATGACGAGTCTGAAGTAGTGCGTCCTCAAATCGACGAACGTACATACCTCATTCTTGCGCAACGCTATAAAGAACTGTTCTATGGCAATAGCAGCTGCGGTGGTGATTCAGATGATGGCGTAAAAAATAATCCCGAAGCGCCATATGAATTGGATGGCTATCTTACCGAAATCAATACCGGACTCATCGATACCGATTACATGAATGCCAACTTCAATAAATGGCTGAAGGCGCTCAAGGAGAATAGCCCGGAATTGGCGGAGATGTCTGCGCAGCTACACCGTTCCTTTGCCGCGCTCTCGCGGGACGAACAACGACTCGCCGAACTGTTCCTGCATGACGTGGAGCGTGGCGACGTGGAGGTTGAAGCCGGCATTACGCTACGTGATTACATCACTCGCTATGCTGCACGCGAGAAGAATGAGCAAGTCGACAAACTGGTCGATCGATTGGGTGTCAACAGATCGGTGGTCGAGGAATTCCTTGCCAAACGTATAGACGAGGCGAACATCAACGAGTTCGGACGTTTCGATGCACTGCGTTCCTCGCTTGACGTGCAACGGGCAAAAGCCTTCTTTGAGCAGCATGATCACAAGGCATTGCCGGTGTTCAAGGTGCGTATGCGCGCCACCAATATGTTGAAGCGTTTCGTACTCATGGGCGGATTCGACATCGATGATACCGACAATACGGATGGACAAAGCGAGACGAAGAACGAGCACTAGACTCATATACAAGAAGGGGTGTTTCCGCTGGCATCAGCGGAAACACCCCTTCTTGGACTAGTCGATATCACTCCGCAGCAATCGCGGCCTTGAGCTCCTCGACCTTGTTGGTCTTCTCCCACGGGAACTCAACGTCGGTACGGCCGAAGTGGCCGTAAGCGGCGGTCTTCAGATAAATCGGACGTTTCAGATCCAGCTCGTCGATGATGGCGGCGGGGCGCAGGTCGAAGACCTTGCGTACGGCGGCGGCGATCTGGCCGCGCGTCACGCCTTGCTCGGTGCCGAAGGTCTCCACGTTGACGGATACCGGGTCGGCAACGCCAATAGCGTAGGCGATTTGGATCTCGACCTTGTGGGCCAGGCCGGCAGCCACGATGTTCTTCGCAACCCAACGGGTGGCGTACGCGGCGGAACGATCGACCTTGGACGGGTCCTTGCCGGAGAACGCGCCACCGCCGTGGTGGGCGGCGCCACCGTAGGTGTCGACGATGATCTTGCGGCCGGTCAGACCGGCGTCGGCCGCCGGGCCGCCCAGGATGAACGAACCGGTCGGGTTGACCAGCTGGCGGTAGTTGTCATGCGGCACCTTGGAACCCAGCACCTCATCAAGCACCGGGTCAATCACGTGCTTCTTCAGCTCAACAGCAAGCCAATCCTGCGTAACCTCAGGATCATGCTGGGTGGAGATCAGCACGGTGTCCAGACGAACGGGCTTATCGTCATCGTCATACTCAATGGTCACCTGGGTCTTGCCGTCCGGGCGCAGGTGCGGCACTTCGCCGGACTTACGAACCTCGGTCAGACGGAAGGCGAGGCGATGTGCCAAGTAGATCGGAAGCGGCATCAGCGTCGGGGTCTCGTCGGTGGCGTAGCCAAACATCACGCCCTGATCGCCGGCACCCTGTGCTTCGTAACGCTCTTCGCGGCTGGCGGCGGTCTCCTGATCGCCAGTCAGACGGGCAACGCCCTGGTTGATTTCGGCGCTCTGCTCGGTGATGGCCACGACCACGCCGCAGGAATCGGCGTCAAGGCCGACTTCGGAGGAGGTGTAGCCGATGTTGCGCAGGGTTTCGCGGACCTTGGACTGCACGTCGCAGTACCCCTTGGACGTGACTTCGCCGAAGATCAGGAACACGCCAGTGGCGGCGGAGGTCTCCACGGCCACATGGCTGGACGAATCCTGGGCCAGCAAATCATCAAGAATGGCGTCGGAGATTTGATCGCAGACCTTGTCAGGGTGGCCTTCGGTCACGGATTCGGCGGAAATAAGCCGATGTTCTTCTGTCATATCATCCCTTTCTTCAGGACTTATCGCCCCGCGGGATGCGAGGCACAATGATACGGTGTCAATTTTTACTTGTCACTGTGGAAGCGGGCATAAATAAAGGCTCGTGCCAACCAGCGCGGTGGCGCGAGCCTTGCGTCTTATTCGCTCCCGATGTTGAGTTATAGCCGATTGCGATAACTCAGGCAAGCGTGTCGCTCAAAATCAGTTGTGAGAGAACTCTCACACCATCATTCGGCGACGAACTGTCCAAACAATCCAAACGAATTGTCGGAATCGATCAGTTGCCCTCGTTGGCGTCGTCCTCGCCCAAGGTCTCCTCAAGCAGGCCCTCGTCGATTTCGCGGAAGGCGATGGACAGGGGCTTCTCATTGTTCTGGTATTCGACCAGCGGGCCGATGTTCTGCAGCAGGCCCTCGTTGAGCTGCGTGAAGTAGGAGTTGATCTGGCGTGCGCGCTTGGCGGCGAAAATGGCCAGCGCGTACTTGGAATCGGCGTGCTTCATCAGGTCGTCGATCGGCGGGTTCGCAAGACCGTCGGGTGTCGGGTCAGTACCAAAAGCCATTGTTCTTATCTCCAGACATTGGAAAATCTATCTCAACCGAAGCAAGTGTAGCCGTTTGGGGGGACTTCTGCCGGACCTCCGCCAGACTTCCAGTGGAGGAATGTATTCCAAAAATATGTGTGAGAAACGTTACGTTTTTGAAAATTCCACTATTCGACTCTTGACAAATGGCGTGTCCCTCGCAAAGGCTTGAATAGAACCATGACTGAAATGCGATCTGCAAAAATTATGTCAGGGCGCGTCTTTGCAGGCGCCCGAGCCCTCTACCGTGCTGCGGGCGTCAGCGGAGACGACATGGGCAAGAAGCCCATCATCGCCATCGCCAACTCGTTCGATGAGTTCCTGCCCGGCCATGTCCACCTCAACAAGGTCGGCCGCATCGTTTCCGAGGCTATCAAGGAAGCCGGCGGCATTCCGCGCGAGTTCAACACGATGGCCGTGGATGACGGCATCGCCATGGGCCACACTGGCATGCTCTACTCCCTGCCTTCCCGCGACATCATCGCCGACACCGTCGAATATCAGTGCAACGCGCACTGCGCCGACGCCCTCATCTGCATCCCGAACTGCGACAAGGTCGTGCCGGGCATGCTGATGGCAGCCCTGCGCCTCAACATTCCGACCGTGTTCGTCTCCGGTGGCCCGATGGAGGCCGGCACCACGGTGCTCGCCGACGGCACAGTCAAGAGCACCGACCTTATCGACGTGATGTACGCCACCGCCGACGACAACGTCTCCGATGAGGAACTGCTCAATTACGAGAAGACCGTCTGCCCGACCTGCGGCTCCTGCGCCGGCATGTTCACCGCCAACTCGATGAACTGCCTGACCGAGGCCATCGGCCTGGCCCTGCCCGGCAACGGCACCATCCTCGCCTCCCACTCCTACCGCAAGGACCTGTTCAAGCGTGCCGCCAAGCAAGTCGTCAAGATCGCTCACCAGTACTACGACGATTCCGACGATTCCGTGCTGCCGCGCTCCATCGCCACCAAGGAAGCCTTCGAGAACGCCATGACCATGGATGTGGCCATGGGCGGTTCCACCAACACCGTGCTGCACATCCTCGCCATGGCCCAGTCCGCCGACGTGGACTTCACCCTGGACGACATCGAGCGTATTTCCCACACCGTGCCGTGCATCTGCAAGGCCTCGCCGTCCGGCAAGTGGGAGATTTCCGACGTGCATCGCGCCGGCGGCATCACCGGCATCCTCGGCGAGCTCGACCGCGCCGGCAAGCTGCACACCAACGTGCATTCCATCGACTACCCGACGCTGGAAGCCAAGCTGGCCGATTGGGACATCATGCGCCCGACCTGCACCGAGGAAGCCCAGCAGATGTACAAGGCCGCTCCTGGCCACATCATCTCCCCGGAGCCGTGGACGCACACCACCCTGTTCGACTCGCTCGACCGCGACCGCACCAACGGCGCCATCCACGACATCAACCACCCGGAGATTCACGAAGGCGGCCTCGCCGTGCTGCGCGGCAACCTGGCCCCCGACGGCTGCGTGGTCAAGACCGCCGGTGTTCCGCCGGAGATCTGGAAGTTCCGTGGACCGGCTCTGGTGGTCGACTCCCAGGAGCAGGCCATCGAGGTCATTCTGAACGACACCCTGAAGCCTGGCATGGCGCTTGTGATTCGTTACGAAGGTCCGAAGGGCGGCCCGGGTATGCAGGAAATGCTGTACCCGACCTCCTTCGTCAAGGGCAAGGGCATCGGCAAACAGGTCGCCATGCTCACCGACGGTCGCTACTCCGGCGGTTCCTCCGGTCTGGCCATCGGCCACATGGCGCCTGAGGCTGCCAACAAGGGCCCGGTGGCGCTCATCAAGAACGGCGACATCATCGATATCGATATCGAAGCCCGTTCCGTGAACGTCGAACTGACTGACGAGCAGCTGGACGAGCGTCGTCGCGAGCTTGAGGCTGGCGACGGCTACGTGGCTCACCGCAACCGCCACGTCTCCCAGGCGCTGAAGGCGTACGCCGCCTTCGCCCGCTCGGCCGACAAGGGTGCGACGCGTGACCCGGAGCTGATCAACAAGCTCTCCGGTCTCAACTGATCGCCGATTGCATAGCTGAAAGGCCCGGCATCTTCTTTATGAAGATGCCGGGCCTTTACTGTGCTTCCGAAGGCGGGAGCGATATTGCTTGTTATCGCACGCAGGCGGCGGGGGAGAGGCGTGCGCCTCGGGCCCAGTCGGCGGCGCGCATGGCCTTCTTGCCTTGCGCCTTGACTTGGGTGAGTTCCAGCGGCGTGCTGCCGGTACCAACCCACACGTTCTTCTTGCCCACCTTCAGCTCGCCGGGCTGAAGCTCGGCCGGAGTGTTGGGATTGGACTGGTCGGCCGGTTGTGCGGCGAGAATATGCAGGGCGAGGGGTTTAGCGGTTGACTCGTCATTATCGGCGATTGGCCCTTCCGCAAACAGTTCGGTCCATGCCCCGGGATGTGGCGTGCAGGCGCGAATCTGGCGGTCGATGGCCTCGGCCTCGTCCGTCCAACTGATGCGGGCGTCCTCCACCGTGATCTTGTGCGCATATTCCAGGCTCTCGGCCGGCTGCGCGGTGAATGTGGCGGTGCCTTCGCCGACGGCGGCCAGAGCATCCACATACATGGGCGCGCCTTCTTCGGCCAGACGGTCAAGCAGTTCGCCGGAGGTCTCACGGCCGGTCAGTTCGATGGTCAGGGAAGCGACGATCGGGCCATCGTCCAAGCCCTCGCCGACCTTGAACACGTCGGCGCCGGTGGTCGGGTCGCCTGCCCAAATCGCACGCTGGGCGGGAGCGGCGCCACGCCACTTCGGCAGGTTGGAGAAATGCAGGTTGTACCAGCCCATGGGCACCGCATCAAGCACGTTCTTGGGCAGGATATTGCCATAGGCGATGACAGCGGCGATATCCGCATGCAGGTCGTTCAACGCCTCCATGAATTCGGGGGAGCGGGGTTTGAGATCGATGACGGGCAACCCGAGCTCCAGAGCCGTCGCCTTGACCGGGCTGGGCGTGAGCTTGCGGCCGCGACCGGTAGGCGCATCGGGGCGGGTAATGACGCCGACCACATCAAAACGTGGGTCGGCGGCAAAGGCCTTGAGCGAGGGCACCGCCACGTCGGGGGTGCCGGCGAACACGAGTTTGAGCATGGTCCTCCTTGAAATGTCGATGCTCACTGCACGGCCGGAATGTTCACGCCATTGGCGATGAGCAGTTCACGCAGCTTGACCGGATCCTGGAAACGTACGCCACGGATGCCGGCCGCATTCGAGCCGACGATGTTCATGGCCTTGTCGTCGATGAACAACGCGCCATCGGCCTTGATGCCGAACTGGTTCAACGCGGCCTCGTAGATTTCCTTGTGCGGCTTGCGCAGCTTGACAAAACCGGAGACGAGCTTGCCATCAAGCTGCTGCAGAATATCGCACTGTTCCTCGGCCACGTGGAACAGACTGGATTCCCAGTTGCTCAGGCCCCACACGCCGATGCCGGCGGCCTTCAGGTCATTGACCAGCACGCGCGCGCCCGGCACGATGCCGGTCAGGGAGTCGCGGAAGTTCTTGATGTAGTAGTCGAGGATGTCCGCCCACTTATCGCCCTTGTCACGGCGCATGATGGCGATGGCCTCGTCGGTGCTGGTGCCGCCGTCCATCAGGTCGTTGACATCGTAGAAGCCGGAGATGTCGTTGTCGAGGAATTCGTCGATGGTCTTCTGGCTGTAGCGGGGGATGAGCACGGCGACCGGATCCCAGTAAATCAGCACGTTGCCGAAATCGAAGATCACGTCGGTGATCGGCTTGCCGGCGTTCGCAGCGGCCTCGCCATCCGCGACCAGCACGTCGTAATCCATATCCGGCTCTCCAGGCCAACCCTTCATAGTGTCCTCCTTCTAGCGATGTTCGTTCTGTAATTATCGTTTCACGTGTTGAAGACGATTAGATCAGGTCCTTGGGATCTACTCGGAAGCGAAGCTCGCCGGGTTCGCGGGACGCCACATGACGAGCGGTTTCCCGGTGCAGTCGGGCCGCCAGCTCGGCTCGCCGACTCTGCGGCACACGGATTACTGCCTTCACCCGGTCGTCCGTGGCTTCGAGCTCCCGGGCGTCGACCGTGTCCGGTTGCGCGATCGGCACCGGGCCCAACATGCCGGGCAGCTCGCCGCAGGCCGTCCAATCGCCGCCCAGCGCGCCGATACGCTGCATCAGCGTCATCACCGCATCACGGCGTCCCCATACGCAGGCGGCGGCCACGGCCGGCGGCATACCGGTCTCCACACGCTCCTCAAGATCCTTGGCTGCAAGAATCCTCGAATCCCAGAGCATCAGCGATTGGGCGATGGCCGGGTCGGTTTCGCCGAGAATCAACGCCTGGCCGCCACGGGAACGCGGCGCGCACAACGACACCGCACGCATCCACGCGGTCAATGTATCCAAGCGAGCATCCACGCCCAACGCATACAAGCTGGTCCAAGCGTCGAGCACGGCCACGGCACGATACTCATGGCCAGCCGATCCCTGCTCGGCACTGACCGGACGCACGCGCGGTTCGAAACCGGGAGTGGCGATGACGATAATCGGCTGACAAGCCACATCGCGCACCAGGCCCTGCGTCTTGCTGGACAAAACTACTGGCACGCCGCGGAACAATCCGGCCAGTTCAGCCGCAGTGCCTGCAGCACCCACGCGCACCACACGCATACGTTCATGCCCACAGCCCGGGCACTTCCAATTGATGGCAGCAGCCCCACACCAGCGGCATCGCGGTGTGGAATCCCGGCGGTCGGCCGGTAGTTGCAACGGTCCAGAACACTTGGCACAACGCGCCTGACGATGGCATTTCGCACAACTCAGAGTCTCACTGACGCTGTCTTGCGGAATGGACAGCAGCACGGGGCCGCTCTCCAAAGCCTTAGATAGCACGCGGACGGCCGTATGCGGCACGCGCGCCCCGATGGACGGGTCGGCAAGACGCGCAAGTTCATCGCGATTGAGCCAACGCACCCAAGGAGTGGCGTCCTTCAGCGGCGAGGCGAGCGGATGAATTGTGGTGGAATAGCCGCTCACTGGGGTCTCCACTGTACCTGGACCGGTGTTTTCCCACTGGCTTTGCGGGGTGCGCGCATTGGCCATGGCCACGAACACGCCGTCATGGGACTTGGCGCGCAGCCGCATCACGCCACGGGCCTGTGGATATGGCATCATACCGTCCATGTTCTGATAGGCGGCATCCTCCAGAATGGCGAACAGCGCCGGGCCTTCAACCGGCGCATACATCACCGCACGGGTGCCGATCACCACCTTCACCTGTCCCAACGCCACAGCCAGATAGGTGCGATACCGGTCGGCCGCGGGCATGGTCTCCGCGTTAAGCACGGCGACGTCGCCCACCCAGCCGCCGGCCGGAGCAGGGGCGAACGGTTTGAGCCCATAATTGCGCAGCATAGGCATCAGGTCTTCGACCTCGCGCATGGTGGGCAATTCAACCACGGCAGCTTTACCGGCACTCAGCGCAGTGGCCACCATCCATGCCATGTTCCGTTGCCACTCCTGTGCACCGGGCAGCGAATCAAACACAAAAGATTGGAAACGCTGACCGGTAAGCGCATCATGAAGCACATTGACGTCGGCGTAATTGGCGGTCAGACGACGATACCCCTGCGCAGCCCCCTCCGAAACGGTACTGGCAACGGCAAAGGTAGAGCCAGCAGGTTTGGCCCCATCGGGATTGGTGCCACGCCCGGCAAAACCACCCTGCGTATTATCCGGCAATGAGCCGCCGACCGGCCGACGGAACGACGCGGCCAACCGCTGCTCGGTCTCCACCTTGGCCACGCGCGGTGGCACGGCGAAACGCAGAATATTGGCCCGTGTGCCGCCATAGGCTTTGGCAACCAGACCGATATCCTCGCGCATCGAAGCGGGAACCAGTACATCGGGGCTTAGCACTCGCTCGATATAGCGAATCGAAGAGCGCGGCGTATCACTGGTATCGGTGCGTGCCCAGATCACGCCGCTGACCCTCTGACCGCCAAACCGCACGCGCACCAGCACACCCGGTTGTGCGGCCTCGCTGTCTTTTTCATCAATGAAGTAATCGAATGTCTGACCGAGGTGGAGCGCCTGCACATTCAGCACGACTTGCGCTATGGGATGCTGCTCGGCCGGCGTATGCTCCGCAGGCGCACGTTTACGCCGCTTGCGGGGAGCCAGCCCCGCAAGCGTCAACTGTTCTGCGCCTGAAGTAGTCATGGCTCAACTATAAGTGCCGGAGCCGAGGTCGGTAAAATTTTACCGGCGCAGGTAATCGAGTACGTGGGTTAGGTCGCGGTCGTTGATGGCTTTGTCGGCGGCGAGCTGGGTCTTTGGCTTGGCACAGAACGCGAGACCCAGACCGGCGGCCTGAATCATCGGAATATCGTTGGCGCCATCGCCCACAGCCACGGTCTGGCTCATCGGAATACCCAAACGGTCCGCCCATGTCTGCAAGGCGTGCAACTTCACGGTCTTGCATACGATCTCACCAAGCACTTTGCCGGTCAGATGACCGTCCTCAACCTCAAGCCGGTTGGCAATCCAATAGTCGATATGGCTCTCGGCCGCCAACATGTCAACCACTTCATGGAAGCCTCCGGACACCACGCCGATCTTCCAACCGTGTTCATGCAGCGTGTCGATAAGCTCCAGTGCACCCTTGGTGAAATGCAGCTTGTCATGCACCGTGTCGAACACGGAGATCGGCAGGCCCTCCAACAGGGCCACTCGTGCGCGCAGCGCATCGCAGAACTCCAGTTCGCCGCGCATGGCGCGTGCGGTCACTCCGGCAATCTCCTCACCGCAGCCAGCCACCACGCCCAACTCGTCGATAACCTCTTCGTCAATGAGCGTGGAGTCCACATCCATAACCAGCAGGCCGGGCTTGCTCAGCGTCGGCACAGAAACCGCAGAATCAGCCGGGCTCCCAACTTCGCTCTCGGCGGACTTGTCAACAAAATGCACATCTTCTTGCGTCATGCTTCTGATTCTGGGAAAACCTTGGGACAATGCCCTCTATGAGTTTTTCCATGGCAGCCGCCACTATTCTTGCAACCGACCCCACACCCATCTGCACCACCACCGAACCCGGCCTGATCGGCACCATCACCGACTGGCTGATCATGCTGATGGAAACCATCGGCGGTATCGGCGTGGCCTTGGCCATCGCCCTCGAATCCATCTTCCCGCCCATCCCGTCCGAAGTCATCCTTCCGCTCTCCGGCTTCACCGCCGCACGCGGCACCCTGAGTCTGCCGGGCGCAATCATCTGGGCCACCATCGGCTCCGTACTGGGTGCCTGGACCTTGTACGGCATCTCCCGCTGGGTGGGCCTGCATCGCATCAATCTCGCGGCAGACAAAATCCCCGGCGTCAGCCGCAAAGACGTGAGCAAAGCCAACGACTGGTTCACCAAATACGGCACATGGTCGGTGCTCATCGGCCGCGTGATTCCCGTGGTACGCTCGCTGATTTCGATTCCCGCCGGATTCAACCGCATGAACTTCCTGCACTTCACCGGCTGGACCCTGCTCGGCTCGGCCGTGTGGAACACCATCCTCGTTTCCGCCGGTTACCTGCTCGGCGACCAGTGGTGCTCGATTCAAGGCGCGCTCGGCGTGTTCGAGGACGTGGTCATCGCGGCCGTGATTGTGGTCATCGTATGGTTCGTGGTGCGAAAAGTGCGTACTGTTATACGTAACAGGAAATCCGCCGACGGCAACGAATAGGGTCTGCCGACTGCCATAAGTTGCCGAAAATCCCGGATAGAAGGGAAGCGAAGAACCCGCATGAGCGACACCGAAGATCTCGCCGCGCTGAACGATCGCCTGATGGCCAAGAACCATGCGCTCGCCGAAGCGCTGAGCCGCGCCGGCAAGGAACTGACCAAGGCGAAGTCACAGCTCGCCCAGCTCGCTCAGCCGCCGCTCACCTTCGCCACCATGGTCAAGGTCGATTCCACCCGCACCGATGAAGACGGCATCCAGCACGCGTCGGCCGAAGTCATTTCCGGCACCCGCCGCATGGTGGTGCCTGTGGCCTCCAACGTCAACGCCGCCCGCCTGACCGCCGGGGCCACCGTGATGCTCAACGAGAAGCTCGTGCTGGTCGAGCAGCGCGACGCTGACACCGTGGGCCAGATTCGCAGTGTCAAGCAGGTACTTGACGACGGTCGACTGATCGTTACCGACGCCTCCGGCAATCCCGTGCTCATCCGCCGTTCCGGCGCGCTCGCGTATGCGGGCATCAATCAGGGCGACCGCATTATCGTCGATCCGTCCGTCCGCCTCGCCATCGAAGCGCTGCCCGCCGAGGGCGACAAGGATCTGGTGCTGGAGGAGACCCCGGACGTCACGTTCGCCGACATCGGCGGCTTGGATAGTGAGATTGGTCGTATCAGGGACGCCGTCCAACTGCCGTTCCAGCATCGTGCGCTGTTTGAGCGCTACGATCTGAAGCCGCCGAAGGGCGTGCTGCTGTACGGCCCGCCCGGCAACGGCAAGACGATGATTGCCAAGGCCGTGGCGAACGCCCTGTGCGAGGGGGGTTACGATACGAACGGCGACGGCTCGATCAGCCCGGCCGAAACCCGCGTTAAAGGCGTGTTCCTGTCCGTCAAGGGCCCGGAACTGCTCAACAAATACGTCGGCGAATCCGAACGACTGATTCGCCTGATCTTCCAGCGCGCCCGCGAACGCGCCGCGGACGGAAATCCGGTGGTCGTTTTCATCGACGAAATGGATTCGCTGCTGCGCACCCGCGGCTCCGGCGTCTCCTCCGACGTGGAGACCACGATCGTGCCCCAGTTCCTCTCCGAACTCGACGGCGTGGAATCACTCGACAATGTGATGGTGATCGGCGCATCCAACCGCGTGGACATGATCGATCCGGCCGTGCTACGACCGGGGCGTCTCGACGTCAAGATTCGCGTTGGCCGGCCCAAAGCCAATCAGGCCATCGCCATCGTGGACCATTACCTCACCGACGACCTGCCTCTGGAAGATGGCGTCGACGCGCACGCCTTGTCCGCCGTGCTGGTGCATGACATCTACGGAACCTCCGAACGCCGCCATCTGTGCGACGTGCAGGAGGAGAACGGCCAGTGGCATGCGTTGTTCCTGGCCGATGTGGTCTCCGGCGCGATGCTCAAGAACATCGTGGACCGGGCCAAGACCCGAGCGGTCAAGGAATCCATCGAAACCGGCTCGGACGTGGCACTCACCGTGCCGTTGCTCGCCGCCGCCGTGGAAGACGAATACCGCGAGACCCGCGATTCCATGGCCGACGTGGACCCCGAACAATGGTCGCGCATCAACGGCATGGACCCGATCCGCCGCATCCGCACCGCCGAATAGCTCAAGCTCAAGGAGCACTACATGACCGTCAAACGAGTGATGGGCACCGAAACCGAATACGCGGTATCCCTGAACACCCCGGACCGCTACAACCCGGTGCAACTGTCCTTCGACGTGGTGAACGGCGCCGCGGACAGCCACAGCAAATCCATCCGCTGGGACTACCGGCAGGAGGACCCGGTCAACGACGCGCGCGGCACCCGACTCGAACGTGCCGCCGCCCGCCCGGACATGCTCACCGACGCCCCACAACTCAACATCACCAACGTGATCGCCCCCAACGGTGGCCGCGTCTACGTGGACCACGCCCACCCCGAATACTCGGCACCGGAAACCACCGACCCGTTCGAAGCGGTCCGCTATGACCGTGCCGGAGACCTCATCATGCAGGCCGCCACCGAACGCGCCCGCACACAGACCGGCACCCCCATCGCTCTGCATCGCAACAATGTGGACGGCAAGGGCTCCTGCTGGGGCACGCACGAGAACTATATGATGGCCCGCTCAGTGCCATTTGACCTAGTCACGCGCCTGATGACCCTCCACTTCGTCACCCGCCAGATCTACGCCGGCTCCGGCCGCGTAGGAATCGGCGAGAACAGCGAAATCCCCGGCTATCAGCTCAGCCAGCGCGCCGACTACATCCACGCCAAAGTCGGCCTGCAAACCACCTTCGAACGCCCGATTATCAACACGCGCGACGAATCCCACTCCACCGACGAATACCGCCGCCTGCACGTCATCGTCGGCGACGCCAACCGTATGGAGGTACCGCAGGCCCTGAAACTCGGCACCACAAGCATGCTGCTGTGGCTGCTCGAACACGCGGACGAAGCCGGATTCGATCTGAACGCCTTCCTCGACGAACTCGAACTGGCCGACCCGGTCGAAGCCATGCACACCGTCTCCCACGACCTGACGCTGGGCGCAAGCCTGCCGCTGGCCAACGGCGGCGAAACCAACGCATGGCTTATCCAGCTCAAACTGCGCCAAGCCGTCTACCAGGTCGCCGCACTGGTCGAAGGCACCGACACCGCCGGCGAGCCCGCCTGGCCGGACAAATCCACCACATCCATCATGGCGATGTGGCAGCAGGCGCTCATCGACTGCGCCTCCATCCGTCACACCGCCGACGATGACGAACGTCTGGCCATGACCGGCGAGGCCAGCCGCATCGAATGGCTGCTCAAATGGCAGCTGCTCGAAAAACTGCGCCGCAAAATCACCGCGGCAGCTGCGCCCAGCGTGGCCAATGGCTGGAACGACCCGCGACTGAAGGTCATCGACCTGAAATGGGCGGCGCTCGACCCCGCGGACAGCATCTTCACCAAACTCGAACCCCGTACCGAACGGGTGATGAGCGCCGCCGACATCGCACGCGCCGCCACCGAACCGCCGGAAGACACCCGCGCCTGGCTCAGGGCGAAACTCGTGGCACGATTCGGTAGCGAGGTGGCCGCCACCAGCTGGTCCCGACTCACTGTTCGCGACCCGCACGCCGCAGACGAGGGCGAGGCTGTCGAATTCTACGGCAATGCCGGCCATATGGCCGCTACCGACCATCACCTGTTCTCCCTCGACATCTCCGATCCGCTCGCCTTCACCAAGGCGCGCTGCGAAACCGAACTCAATTCGGCCGAACACGCCATCGATCTGCTGAAGTCGCTGGCCATCAACGCCGAACGATAGACTTGGTAGCTATGGAAGAAACACGCGAAGAGACCCCACAGGACCTGCGCAACCTTGCGCTCAAAGTCGCCGGCCTTCTCGAAGAAGCCGGTCAGCATGCCCTCCACGACCAGCTCAATCCGCGTAACCTCGCCCAGCCGAGCGCCGAGAACGCGGATCGTGGTCCCCGCTATAAGCTCGAAGTCGACAGCAAGATTTTGCGCTTTATGAGCTCCAGAATCGCCGACATCGCCCACTTCGACGGCTTCTGGACCACCCGACCCGCCGAAAGCCGCCCCGGCCAGCGTTACTGGTACATCGGCAAAATCGACGGTGTGATCAACTACGTACGCCATATGAGCGAATGGACAGTGACCGCCGCCCTGTTCGAATTCGGCCCGGACAATGAGCCCAAGCCGATCATCGGCATCGTGCACGCCCCGGCCCTCGGCCTGACCTACCTGGCCGCCAGGGGAGCGGGCGCCGTGCGCATCCACAAAACCACGGTCGGCGAAAAGCGCGACAAAGTCGTGCCGTCGATGACCTCCTCACTGGATGGTTCCGTGCTGGGCTACGGCATGTCCTTCTTGCCCGGCGAATCGCAGCGTGCGCTCGACGTGGCATCCTCGCTCGCCGGACGCCCGGCCGACATCAAGCGTGTGGGCCCTGCCTCGCTCGACCTGTGCAAAGTGGCCGACGGCACCTACGACGCCTACTTCGAGCCGATGCTGCACGTGTGGGATATCCCCGCCATCGCCGCCGGCACCGTGGTGGTCTGGGAGGCGCAGGGCACGCTGAGCCGTTGGGACGGCGAACGCATCCACTGGCGTCACGATAACGATGTAGTGGCCTCCAACGGACTCATCATCCGCGAACTACAGCATTACCTGCACCAGTATCCGTGGCCCGACTCCATCAACCAGCGATAATTCGATAATTCCTGTCTCCTCCGGCTCCCCTCGGGTGAGGGGAGCCGTCGGCCGAAGGCTGACTGAGGGGAGTTTGACAACCCAAAAGAAGGCAACATGCCACAACAATTCGAACAACCTCAAGCACAGCAGGCCGCGACCCAAGAAGACGACGCCCTCGCCACCACGCAGGCCGCCGCCCAAACCGAGTCGGCCGACCAGGCCGACGTACTGGACGACATCCTCGACGACATCGAATCCACCTTGGAAACCAACGCCGAGGAATACGTCAACAGCTTCGTGCAAAAAGGCGGCGAGTGATGCCCCAACTGCGTGACAGCGGCACCCGCTCCCTGCACGCCACGGAACCCGTACCATCCGCCGAGATGGACGGGTTCTGCCGTATTTTCGGCGTCGAAACCGAATACGGCGTGGCGGTCACCGGTGCCGAACGCCCCGTGGACGCCGGCCAGGTGGCGATGACCATGTTCCAGCCCATCGTCTCCCGTTCCCGCTCCACCAACACGTATCTGGCCAATGGCTCACGTCTGTATCTGGACGTCGGATCCCACCCCGAATACGCCACCGCCGAAGCGCGCGACCCGCGCGAGGCCCTGGCCCAGGACCTCGCCGGCGAACACGTGATGCGCAACCTAGCCCTGAAGGCCCAGCGCAAGCTGCGCGAATCCTACGGCGCACACGCCACGATCCATGTGTTCAAAAACAACGTCGACTCCGCCGGCCACGCCTTCGGCTGCCACGAAAACTACCTGGTCCGCCGCTTCGTGCCGTTGGAGACCATCGAACACCAGCTGCTGCCGTTCCTCATCACCCGCCAGCTGTACACCGGTGCCGGCCGCATGACCCCGGACGGCTTCCAGATCACCCAGCGCGCGGACTTCCTGGACGAGGCCGTCTCCTCGGCCACCACCCGCTCCCGCCCGATGGTCAACACGCGCGACGAACCGCACGCCGACCCCGACTCCTTCCGCCGGCTGCATGTGATCATCGGCGACTCGAACCGTTCGCAATGGTCCACATGGATGAAGCTTGCCGTCACGCACCTTGTGCTGTGCGCGATCGAAGACGCCTTCCGCCATGGCGTTCCGTCCGGATTCGAGCAGTATGCCTTTGCTGATCCGGCTGCCGCCAATCGCACGGTCAGTCGATTCCTTGACAATCCGCGCGCCGAACTGACGCTCGAATCAGGCGAATCCGTGTCCGCACTGGGTCTGCAGCGCCGGTATTATGCGGCGGTCAAGGCCTTCATCGAAACCCATGGCGATGCGCTGGCAAGTTCGCTGCCGGCCACCACGATCGACACGATTATGGGGGAGTGGAGCCGCGTTCTGGACGCGCTGGAGCGTGGTGCATACGATGCGCTCGCCGACCGCGTGGACTGGGCCGCCAAGAAGCGTCTGTTCGACGCGCTCAAACGCCGTCGCCCGGACGTCACCTTCGCCCAGATGGAACAGCTTGAGCTCGACTACCACGACATCGCCAACGGTCGCCTGTACGGTTCGCTCGTAGCCCGCAACCAGATGCGTGAGCTGCTGACAGGAGACAACGTGGAATACGCCGTGCACAATCCGCCGACCGACACCCGTGCCGCCCTGCGTGGCCGGTTCGTGGACGCGGCCCTGAACGTCGGAGCCCAGTTCTCCGCCGACTGGACCCACCTGGCCCTGACCGCCCCCGAACGCCGGGAAGCCATACTCCTCGATCCCTTCGAGGCCGAGCCCACCCTGGGATTCGAGCAGCTTATGGAAGCGCTGAACTAGTCCGGAATAATACGGTTGGACAACACGTCACAGCACCACAACAAAAAGACCCCGACCATCTCGGTCGGGGTCTTTGTCGTCAGTAATGCTCGAAGTAATCGCTACGAGCAGAAGGTCACTCGGTGACGGCCTTCTTCAGCAGGGAGCCAGCGGAGATACGAACGCCGTAGGAAGCCGGAATGTCAATCTGCTCGCCAGTGCGCGGGTTGCGGCCGGTGCGAGCGGCGCGCTTGACGCGCTCAGCGGAGAACAGGCCGGTGAGCTTCAGGCCTTCGCCGGACTTCATGGCCTCGACGAACACATCCTGGAAGGCGTTAACAGCAGCCTCGGCCTGAGCCTTGGTCAGGTTGGACTTCTGGGCGATCTTCGAAACGAGGTCAGACTTGTTGTATGCCATAAAGCATCCTTCTTGGGTCAGGGGACAAGCACTTTTGCTTAGTCCATGTTGTCATCAATGATACTAGCGCATGTTTCTGCGAAAACCCGCGTTTTATAAGGGTTTTCACATCTATTTCCCCGAAGGGGGTATGAAAATAGACGAATCAGACAAGATTATGCTTGTCAAGCCACTTCATGGCCGCCGCGCCCAGCGGAATGCGCAGCCAGTAGAACACCACGCGGTGCAGCAAAGTGGCGGAAAGCGCCACGCCCTGCGGCACTCCGACCGCCACGAATGCGAAGGTCAGCGCGGCTTCCACGCCGCCCAAACCACCGGGGGTGGGCACTGCGGAACCCAACGCATAGGCCAGCATGAACACGAACGTCGTTTCAATCGGATTCGATGAATAGCCGAACGCTTGCAGGGCCGCCCAGAAAGCGAGCCCAGTGGTCGCGTTCTGGAACAGCGCGCCTAGGCAGCTGACTGTGAGCTGTCGGGGCTGGGAAAGCACGTCCAGCAGCTGGTTGATATACGTCTTGGCCAGCGGCATAAGACGACGGGTCACCCAGTGGCGCAACGGCGGAATCATCATCGCAATGGACAGCACCACAACCACCACGCCCAGCACAAGGACCAACGTATTCGTCGGTATCGCGCCGGAGAACATATTGCGGCCGGTGAACAGGCCAATCAACACCAGCATGGAGAAGTACACGGCGTAATACACCACGAGCGCGGCGCTCATGATTGCGGTGGCCGGGGTGTTGCGATAGCCGGATTTGCGCAGGAACTGCAGGTTGACGAACGAGGGGCCCACGCCGGCCGGCATGGACACCGTGGCAAAGCCTCCGGCAACCTGACTCATGAACACGCCCATATTGTCACGCTTGTGCCGCGCCATCAGGGAACCGAGCGAAATCGACGAGCCGATCCAGCCGCAGACACCGAACGCGAGCGTCACCACCGCCATCAACGGGTTGGCGTTGGTCAGCGCGGTGATGATCTCCTCGGGCTTCAGTTGGGTGAAGACCACGACCACGGCCACGATGACCAGCAGCATGGTGATCATCGAACGCCAGGAGAATCGGGCCAGCGTCACCGGTTCGGCGGATTCCACCGTCTCCTCGTCAGCCAGCGCGGTGATACGACTCCTCAGGCCCTTGAGCAGCTGCTTGTCCCAGGATTCCAGCGCGCGCGTGGGGGAGGGGACCGCGACCTTCTGAATGAACGGGGCCAAGGCCGTCAGAGTCGTGTCTCCCCACGCCTCGCGGGCGGCCTCCACCGCCGGTTCCACGCCGATCAGCGCGGCGAACAGCACTAGCAGCTGAACTTTGTCGAGCGCGGTGTTGGCCGGACCGGAAGCGTTGTCGCCGTTGAGCCAGCCGGCAATCACGGCGGTGCCGTCTTCAAGCCGGGCGAGTGTGTCCGGCGTGATGCGCCGGTGCGTATAGCCGCGCCGGCTCGCCACGGACAGGTAGCGCATGTAGGCCACGGCATCCGCCTTGGTAAGCGTGTTCAGGTTGGCGGGCAGTTCGATGGTGTGTGCATCCAGCACCAGAATCGCGGATTCGTCGGTATCGGCGATGCCGTAGGGTGCGGGCGCGGGCAGTTTGATATTGTGCAGACCCAGCAGCATGGCGAAATGATGCTGGACGGCGTCACGCACGGAACGGTCACGTCGGATGGACACACTGGTGAAACGCACCCAGTCCCACAACTGCTTCAGATAGCCGACGGTATGGGTCTGCGCATCGATGACGGAAACGATGAAACGACGGTTGTCCGTGGTATCCAGATCGTAGATGCGCGAGCCTTCGGCCAGATCGTCGTCCAGCGTGACGGCCAGTGAACCGTGGCCGACGCCGGGCTCCTGATGCCGAATCAGCGAGGCGGTGTCCAGTCCGATGCCTTTCAGGGCGGCGACCAGATCTTGGCCCCACACGCCCTTGTTCTGCGTGCCGACCACGAATCGGATCAGCATGCCCACCGTGCGACCGGCGGCCATCGAAACCAGCATGCCGGTAACCGAATGCCACGAAAGCACCACCATCACCGCGGCGATGGCATACAGGATATTCCAACTCCATTTGACCGTGGAGCGGGTACGGCGTGGCCCGGCGGCGGTCAGGAAGGACGCCATGCCGGCGTAGATGTCGGGCAACAGCCCGGAGCCGTATGAGGTGGCGGCTGAGACCAGTGCCATTGGCAGGGTGAAATCGTTCAGACTGCTGATTGCCGTCGATATGACCCACACAATGCCGTATCCGGCAAACATGGCCAGCGCGGACACCGCAGCTTGCAGCCATTCGCGGGCCAAGAGCAACTGAGCGAGCACGATAACTACGATGACCGTGGTGGCCAGCTGCGTCAGTACGGTGGAGGGGAAAGCAGCCAGCCAGTTGATGGCTTGGGCGGCGGTATGCGCGTCGGATTCGACGCCGCGCGTCATGCCGCCCAGATACACGGCGAACACCATGACCACGGCGGCCATCAATAGCGACAGACCGGCTCGGGTCAGGTCGCCGAAGTCGCGCGTGCGGCGCGGAGCGATGTCGTCGATGTATGGTCCGGAATCGTTGCTGTCGTCGGTTGCCGGGCTGTCCGGTCCGCTGACAGCAAAACTGGCCGACCGGCCGTCACCAGAGGCGATCGGCCGGTCGGTAGTGGAGGAGGTCGCCTTGTTCGGGCGATCTTCCGTAGTGGACTGATCCTGTTCAGTAGTCATGAAATGGTCACCTGACGCCTGTCCTTGTTCGGTTCAGTTTGCGGTTCGGTTTGTGACTCAGCGCAGTAGTGTGGTGGATGCGAAGGATTCGAGGGACTCGAGGGACTCGAGAGACTCGCATCGCGCCTATCTCAGCGGCCGAAAGCGACGAGCTGGCTGGCCACACCGGTGTAGGTGGCGGGGGTCAGAGCCTTCAAGCGAGCGGCGGTTTCCGGGTCGAAGGACTGCTGGTCGATGAACTGCTCGACCTGTTCCTTGTTGATGGTGTGGCCGCGCATAAGCTCCTTGACCTTCTCGTACGGCTTATCCATGCCCGGCAGGCCCTTGAGCTCGCAGGCGCGCATGGCGGTCTGGATCGGCTCGCCAAGCACCTCCCAGTTCTCATCCAGCTCACGCTCGATGACGTGGGTGTTCGGGTGGATGGACTCAAGGCCACCCATGAGGTTGGTCAGGGCGAGCAAGGAGTAGCCGAGCGCGGAACCGATGTTGCGCTGGGTGGTCGAATCGGTCAGATCGCGCTGCCAACGGGATTCCACCAGCGTGGCGGAGAGGGTGTCGAGCAGCGAGCAGCTGATCTCGAAGTTGGCTTCGGCGTTCTCGAAACGAATCGGGTTGACCTTGTGCGGCATGGTGGAGGAACCAGTGGCACCCTTGACCGGCACCTGGGCGAACACGCCGCGGGAGATGTACATCCACACGTCCACGCACAGGTTGTGCATGATGCGGTTGGCGTGGGAGACGGTGGAGTACAGCTCGGCCTGCCAGTCGTGGCTTTCGATCTGCGTGGTCAGCGGGTTCC
>OFMJ01000780.1_pt1 | contig 29230 bp, 25 predicted proteins | sample 1541801 | NCBI WGS metagenome assembly OFMJ01 (sample SAMN04209234, study PRJEB22552) | human gut metagenome | biome: gut; material: feces | host: Homo sapiens | place: USA: Oklahoma
TATCTGCTGTCATGCTGACTGCATGAAGTGTATCAAATACCATTGCGATTTCTCCGTCAGCCGGAGCGTAAATTTTACCTTCGGAAGGGATAATTGCCACACCCTGTCCCAACATACCTGTGCTGAAGGTCGGGTCATTTACTTCTTTTAAATCTACGGCTTTTCCCTTTACCGGCGCTCCTAAAAAGAACGTGTTGTCCTGTTTTTTCTTAAAAAAATTAAACATGTTTTCCTCCTACTTATATGAAAAATAATCTGCTGTCTTTAAATGATTAAAGGCTTCTTCCTCTGTGAGATAGCGTTCTCCTGCAAGAGAACCGGACTTCATACCGCTGGCATCTACATAAACAGTCTGTCCATTCATAGAAACTGCACAAAATACATAGCTTTCCTCCTGTACCCAGCCGCCTTGCCAGGTTCCTGCTACAATGTGAGCTTCCATTCCTGCTCTGTTACAAAGCTCTGCCAGAATTTTCGCATATCCCAAGGCAGTTGCCTTTCCCTCAAGAACTGCTGCCGTATGATTTGTAATGTAATATTTGTCCAACAGCTCTCCGATATGAGATACTTTTTCTCCTGCGGTTTCCATGCTGTCTGTGGGCTTTAAACTGTCCTTCATCCAGTCTAAAAAGTAATCTACGGTACTTTTCTCACCGCTGTCTTTTGGTATTCCTGCAATAACCTCATCTAAAATCTGCTCTGTATTTTCAAGTCTTCTGTTAATCTCGTCAACCTTGCTTTCATTGTTCACTGCCAGTCCGTCTCTGATTTCATTGAGATTTGATATCGTTCCATCCTGGGCAAAGGCTGCCTGAATTTCAATTCCTTCTGCACAGGATAGGAATAAAATCACTTTGGAAATTTCATTCTCCGTAATCCGATTTAAGTCCTTATCCTCATACTGTACATATACTTCATCTTCTGTCATGGGAATTTCTACGAAACCATAAAAATAATTTTTCCCTTCACATTCCAGCGCAGTGACAATTCTCTGGTATTCTTTTCCGTTTACCGGCTGAGGAAGCGTCAGTACACCGCCTTTTAAACTCTCTATATTTTCTTTTAAAAAGAGGTAGACCTCATACTCCTTCTTGGTAAGCTGATTGGAATAAAAGTCACTTTCTACCGCAGCTTCCTTTCTGGGACTGTCCTCCAGTTTTCCGGAAAGGGTATTGGATAAGGTAATCTTCCTCTGCCATGCAAAAAATGCCGCAAGAAAAATTATCATAATTCCGATAAGCAATGCTGCTCTTTTATGTTTTTTTATGTAATTCATTTCTCTATTCCATTTCCCGAACAATCTTTCTAAGCTTTAAAATCATGGATGGCGCTACGGAAAGCTCGTCCACTCCCATATTTACAAAGGTTTCTGTCAGTTCTGTATCTGCTCCCAGCTCTCCGCAAATTCCTGCCCATTTCCCTGCTGCATGAGCATTGTCCACTACCATTTTAATCATTTTTAAAATCGCTTTATGGTGCGGATTATAAAACTCCTCTAATTTCTCATTCTGACGGTCAATAGCAAGAGTATACTGTGTCAAATCATTTGTTCCGATGCTGAAGAAATCTACCAGCTCTGCCAGCTCATCACTAATCATTGCTGCTGCCGGTGTTTCAATCATAATTCCTTCTTCCACATCTTTATATGGTGTATCGGAAGCTTTCAGTTCTGCCTTCACTTCTTTTACGATTTCTTTAATTCGCATGACCTCTTCCACAGAAGTAATCATAGGATACATAATCGAAAGTGTTCCGTATACGGAAGCTCTGAAAAGCGCTCTTAGCTGTACCTTGAAAATTTCCGGCTGTGACAGACAAATACGAATGGCACGATATCCCAATGCCGGATTTTCTTCTTTTTCTAAATTAAGATAGTCAGCCTGCTTATCTGCGCCGATATCCAACGTACGGATAATGACCTTCTTTCCTGCCATATTCTGCACTGCCTGCTTATATGCCTGAAACTGTTCTTCCTCCGTAGGAAGCTCATTTCTGCCGATATAAAGGAACTCACTTCTGAAAAGTCCAATTCCTCCCGCATCGTTTTCCAGCACATAGCCCATATCTCCAACACTTCCGATATTGGCATAGATATTGATTTTTTTACCGCTTTTTGTAACGTTTTCTTTTCCCTTCAGCTTCAGCAGAAAATTTTTCTTTTCTTCTTCTGCTGCAATTTTGGCTTTCGCTGCCTCCTGCACATTTTCATCCGGATCTAAGATAACTTCTCCTGTAAAGCCGTCTACCACTGCACAAGTACCTGACTGAATTTCCTCTAAATTCATATCCACACCAATCAAAGCAGGAATATTCATCATACGGGCAAGAATAGCTGTATGAGAATTTGTTGAACCATGTACCGTAACAAAAGCAAGGATTTTTTCCTTATCCATCTGAACGGTCTCGCTTGGTGTCAAATCATCTGCCATAACGATAACCGGCTCTTCAAACTCTGTATCCATGCCGCTTTGTCCTGAAAGATTTCGCACCAGACGTTCTGAAATATCTTTAATATCTGCCGCTCTTGCTCTCATATAATCATCATCCATACTGGCGAACATCTCTGAAAAATTATCGCCGGTAGATGCCACTGCATATTCTGCATTTACTTCCTGAGTACGGATAATATTTTCAATGGACTCGTTATAATCATCATCCTCCAACATCATCTGATGTACTTCAAAAATTGCTGCGCTGGCTTCTCCCACTTCTTTTACGGCTTTTTCATAAAGCTTCTGAAGCTGTTTCTGAGATTTTTGTCTTGCAGCCTCTACACGTTTTACTTCCTCATCCGGATTTTCTACTTTTACACGTTTTACAATATAAGCTTCTTTTTTCAGCACCAGAACTTTTCCCAGCGCCACACCTTTATATACAGATTTGCCATTCAGATGTTTCATATCTATCCCTGCCATTTCTTATAAATTTGCTTCAAAAAACGCTTTCATTCCTTCAAAAGCAATGTCCTCATCGCTTCCTTCTACCTGAATTTCTACGGTCTGTCCGCATTTTACCGCTAAAGACATAAGCATCATCAGCTTCGTAACATCTACGGTTTTTCCTTCTTTTGTAATTGTGATTTTACTTTCGTATTTCTTTGCCTCTTTTACCAACATTCCCGCCGGTCTTGCGTGAATTCCCAACTCATCTTTTACTGTGTACTTAAAACTTTTCATTTTTAATATCTCCTTTCAATCAAAACATTCTTTATGAAAACTCAAAAAGAGTTTTTCTCTTACATAATACGCTGAATATGAATAGCAAGAAATCCCACTTCCTCTTTATCCAGTTTTTTCTCCAGCTTCTTTTCTATATAATGGCAAATGACTTCAGAAATCTGTCCTGCTTTTGGATATTTGCACCGAATAAAATCATTCAGCTCTATATTCACCGCTTCTCCTGTCTTTGCTCTCACCACCATATAATACAAATGGCTCATCAGACGAATATAAGCACAGGAGTCCTGACGTATTTTATCTCCCAGACACTCCTCAATCATTAAAATACAGTCATCAATAATCTGCGTTGTCTTTAACGTATCTGATACCTGTTCATCCGAAAGACCCGAATGAATATGAAGGGCAATAAACCCTGCTTCATCATCAGATATGCGATAGCCTGTCATTTTCTCTATGATTTCTCTGCTCTTTAAAGCAACGGCATATTCCTTCCCAAACAGAATTTTAATATCGGGCACAAAGGGATTTGATAAAAATATTTTTTCCTGCTCTCTTTTTGCCGCAAACGCAATGTGGTCTGCTAAAGGCAATAAAATATCTCTTTTAATGGTATCAAAAACCTGCTCTGCTGCCTCAATAATTTTACCTGCTGCTTCGATGTAGACAGGGTCAATGGTATTTACCACATTCATAGTAGAATTTCGCTCTTCCCGAACTACCGGCGTATAAACCGATGCTCCCGGAATTTCCGTAAATTCATCTCCTGCCTTTCTCCCAAATCCTATGCCTTTTCCCAATAAAATTCTTTCGCTGTCATCTTCCTTCACCTTTGCAAGCAGTGCATTATTGTTCAAAATTTTTAAAATACAGTACATTTTTCGGTTTCCCCTTTTCTAATAAAACAAAAAGGCATAAACTCCCCTGTTTCCAATCACTTCCCGTGAATAAAACAGTTTCGTTTATGCCTGCTTAACCAGTAACACACTACTCCGTTTCATTGTGTATAATGAACATATATAAACTATATACTATGGTGCGCTTATCGTCAAGCTGTATTTTTTAACCAATTTTCACTTTGCTTTTTATGAATTTTTTACAATTCTTATACAAATTTTATGGCTGTCCCCCCGGCTTCTTACTCCTCTTCCTTTTTCTGATGTTTTTTTCTGTACTTTACACATTCTGTCAGTAAATATTCGATTTGACCATTCATAGAACGAAAATCGTCTTCTGCCCATTGGGCAATTTCGTTCCATAATGTTGCTGACAGCCTTAAAGGTACTTGTTTTTTCTTATTTTCCTTCTCCAGAATGTGTCACCACCTTGTTTTTAGTAAATGCTGCCGCTGTTTACAATCGGCTGTGCATCTTTATTTCCGCACAGAACAACCAACAGATTGCTTACCATTGCAGCTTTTCTCTCTTCGTCTAATTCTACAATTTCATTTTCATTTAATTTTTCAAGAGCCATTTCAACCATACCCACTGCGCCTTCTACGATTTTCTGACGGGCGTCGATAATTGCCGCAGCCTGCTGTCTCTGAAGCATGGCAGATGCGATTTCAGGAGCATAAGCCAAATGTGTAATTCTGACCTCCTGAATTTTAATTCCTGCATTTTCTACCTTTTCCTGCAATTCCTCGCACATAATGTTTGCAATCTCCTGACTGCTGCTTCTTAAAGATTTTTCATCTCCGCCTTCTGCGCCGTCATAAGGATATTTTCTCGCCGTGTTACGAATAATGGAGTCACACTGAATAGAAAGGTAGCTCTTATAATTTTCTACATTGATGACTGCCTTTGTGGGATTTTCCACTTTCCAGATTACAACAGCGCCGATTTCTACCGGATTTCCAAGCTCATCATTGACTTTCTGTTTCTCATTGTTCAAAGTCATGGTTTTCAAAGATACTTTTCTGCTCACACCTTTTCCGTTTGCAGCTATTCTAACAGTAGGATTAATAGCTGTAACAAAAGGATTTACCCAGAAAAAGCCTTCTTTTCTCAAGGTTCCGTAATAATTACCAAACAATGCCAGAACCAGCGCTTCCTTGGGATTGATTACCTTTAATCCGCACAGTACCAGCACACCTGCCACAAAGAGTATCGTTCCCAAAACAACTAAAATCCCTGCCGCTGCTCCTCCTGCTGACTGGTCTATGAGATAAATTCCATATCCAAATCCTGCTATTCCTACCAATGTCAAAAGCATTCCGCAGATTAGCATAACAAATCCTGACTTTGCCTGCAATACCTTTTCTTCCTGAATTTTACTTTCGCTGTTCATATTGTACCCTCCTTATGCTTTTCTTTTGTTATTATTTGATATCATTTTGATATCATAAAAGTATCACTGTTTTCTTACTTTGTCAAGATAAAGTTTACTCATATCGGACAATTTCTTTTTTCAATCGCTTCATAATCTTCTTCTCCAGTCTGGAAATATAAGATTGCGAAATCCCCAGCAAATCCGCCACCTCTTTTTGCGTCTTTTCGCCTCCGTCAGGCATATTAATTCCAAACCGCAATCGCACAATGGTCTGCTCTCTTTTTGTCAATTTACCGATGGCTTTTCCCAAAAGCTTTCGCTCCACTTCGTTTTCAATATCCTTATAAATCACATCCTCATCTGTTCCCAAAATGTCCGAAAGCAGCAGTTCGTTGCCGTCCCAATCCACATTTAACGGCTCGTCTATGGAAACCTCCAGCTTTGTTTTACTGTTCCTTCTCAAATACATTAAGATTTCATTTTCAATACAGCGGGAAGCATACGTTGCAAGTTTAATTTTCTTTACAGGGTCAAAGGTGTTAATCGCCTTAATCAGTCCGATTGTCCCAATGGAAATTAAATCTTCAACTCCTACCCCTGTATTGTCAAACTTTTTCGCAATATAGACAACTAATCTTAAATTATGCTCAATCAGACAGGCTCTTGCTTCCTCTTTTCCTTCTCCTGCCAAAGCGTCCAGCATTTCTCCTTCCTCCTGCGCTGTAAGAGGCGCAGGCAGCACCTCTGCTCCTCCGATATAATGCAGTTCGTTTTTCTTTGGCAGAAAAACCCCTTTAAACCCTGAAAATTTTACATTCCCTCCAACACAGATATCCATATTCACAAAACTCCTCCTCTTTATTTTTCCCATATCCCCGGACTTATGATTGCCTGAAATCTCCCTTTCTCAGACAATTTCGTGTATGAAATCCCAACAGCGGCATGCAGAATTTTGCGTTCCTCCTCCTGCTCTCTGACAATAAGCTTATCCACCGTTACAACAGGAAGCAGTCCCTTTTGACAGCCTACGCTGGTATAAGGCAGAAATCTGGGATTTAAACCCCGAAAAAAAGCAGCCTCTTCCTCTGCTAGCTTCTCTTCTGCCATGTTCATGGCGCAGAAATTTTCCAGAAAGCGCTGTTGTTTCTCCGTCAATAATTGAAAAAAACTGTCCTTTTCCATGACGCAAACAGATTTTCCCGTTGCTCTGTCATACAGACAGTTTCCTGTATCATACAGTCCTTTTACATTTATTTCCTTTCCGCTCAGGGCTATGCCCACCTCGCAGCAAAGTTCTCTTTTCCGTTTTAAGTATTTACAGAGTCTTATGCCTATGTATAAAGTCCAATAACAGCATGTCGTTATTGCTCCAAATGTAAAAATGCCTCTCCTTGCTCTTTGTGAAAACACAAAAAGAAAGCCTCCCAGCAGGAAGTTGCATCCAAGAAATACAAGCATTTTCAAAATCAGATTTTTCAGTCCTTTTACACTGCATCCAAAGCTCACCATAGCCACTGCTGTCACCGCATAAAAAATCCCGTTTTTCAGACTTAGCAATTCTTTTGAAAATGCAAGAATAAAACAGCTTCCCACCGCTCCCACTGCCGCACCTAAAAGCGCTCTTACAGAATTGGCAGCTCCTGTAAGCAGCTGGTTGGTCAGGCACAGCACAAAGAAGCCGGAAATCAGGTTGACCACGAAAAAAACGTCTACGTAAACTTCGCAGTACACAAAACACCCCCTAAACCTCTGCATGACTCTCTTACTTATCTGGAATAAGTAATTTTATTATAGAGGGTAGGGGGCGCTGATTTTGTCAAAAACATGTAGTGATACAGAAAATCTTTTCGACAATATCATTGTTTATTTTTCGCTTTATGTTACCTGCTTTATGTTAATTATTTGAGGATATCATGAATATCCCCAAGAACTTTTTTCAACTCATCTGCCTTTATCTGTCCGGGAGCGGATGCCTGTTTTCCTGATGCAAAGGTGACGCAGGAACCGGTAAGCTCTCCGCAAATCCTGCTCAGCATACCGCTCTGTCCCATAGACATGGTAATCATAGGCTTATTACTGTGCTCTTTTCGTTCCATGGTAGCTTCTAAAAGAGCACACACATCTTTTCCTGACTGAGGCATTACCGCAAGCTTTACAATGTCTGCTCCTCGGTTTTCCATGGTATACAGAGCATCTGACATTTCCCTTACAGAAGGCGTTCCTTCAAAATGGTGGCTGGATGCAAGCACCACTGCCCCCGTCTCCTTCAGCTCCTTTATAAAGTCTTCTGACTTTTCTCCATACCAGAACACCTGCACATCTACGATATCTGCCAGCCTTCTTTCGGAAACCTCTTTTAAAAGCTTTACATAATCTTCCGACATAATGGATTTTTCTCCGCCTTCTTCTTTTGTACGGAAAGTAAATAATACCGGAATTTGTTTGAAACTGTCGTTTATTGTTCCCAGCATTTCACAGACTCTTTCCGGATTATCACTTTCTTCAAAGAAATCCACTCTCCATTCAATCAAATCCGGATTAGATTTTTTTACAATTTCCATTTCTTCTATAATTTCTTCTCTGTTTTTCCCTGTTAAAGGAATACAAATCTTCGGAATACCCTTTCCGATTTCTACGTTTTTAATTTTTATTGTATTCATCCTGCCACTTCCTTGCTTTTTCCTTGTATTAGGATTTTATCACATTTTTCTCCTTGACACCACTACTGTTTCACTTTAAACTTCTAAATAATAATATATTTTTAAAGGAGGCTTATTCATGCCAGCGATTACAGGGAAGACAAAATTAACCGGACTTTTAGGATACCCGGTAAGCCATAGTATTTCACCTCTTATGCACAACTTCAGCTTTCAAAAGCTGGGCTTAGACTATGTATATTTATGCTTTCAAATCAATGAGCAGACCTTAGAAGAAGCAGTAAAAGGTCTGCGTGTTTTGGATGTAAAGGGCTTTAACCTTACCATGCCAAACAAAAATAAGATACTTTCTTATTTAGACGCACTTTCTCCCGCAGCCCGCCTCATCGGAGCCGTAAATACCGTAGAAAATAAAAATGGAGTTTTTGTGGGACATAATACAGACGGCATTGGCTTCATGCAGTCTGTAAAGGAACAAAATATTGACATGAAAAACCAGACTATGACACTTCTGGGAATTGGAGGCGCTGCAACGGCAATCTGCGCACAGGCAGCTCTTGACGGCGTAAATACCATACATATTTTTTCCCGCCCCAACAGCTCACATCTTCCTCGCATAAAAGCCTTACAGGAAAATTTAGAAAAAGAAACCTCCTGTAAAATTTATATTCACAGCCTATTTGATACACAAGACTTAAAATCAGCCGTAAAAGACAGCCGCCTCTTGGTAAATGCAACCTCTGTGGGAATGTCTCCCCATACCGATGACTGTCTCATTGAAGATACTTCTATTTTCCATACGCATCTTGCTGTGGCAGATATTATTTACAATCCATGGGAAACTACGTTGCTGGCGAAAGCAAAAGCCGAAGGGTGCAAAGCCTTTAACGGTTACTCCATGCTCCTATATCAGGGAGCTGAAGCTTTCCGCATCTGGACGGGAAAAGAAATGCCAATAACTCTTGTAAAAGAACACTTAAAACAATAGTTCTTTTTCTATACATCTGTTTTACAGAAACAGACTAATCATTCTGAAAACAAACAAATATATTTTCATCAAAAAGAGCTGTTGTATTAAGCTATATCCGAATATTTTGGGATACGCACTTAATTGAACAGCTCTTATTTTTCATTTCTTTATTCTCTTCATTTTCTTTTCTTCATCGAAGAATTTCTTCGTTTCTGCTATAACCACCGGACTTAACGCAAGAAGTGCTATTAAGTTCGGAAATGCCATCAACGCATTGGTAATGTCAGCCAATATCCATACGGTTTCTAATGTAAGATATGGCGCTACTGCGATACAGAGAATATACACGATTTTAAAAATTTTGGAGCAATGTACACTTTTCACCAAATAGGAAAGGCATCTTTCACCATAATAGCACCAGCCGATAATAGTCGTAAAGGAGAAGAATACCAATCCAATGGATACGATATACATACCGATATTTCCGGGAAGTCCCTGATTGTATGCCGCATTGGAAAGTAAACTTCCGTCTAAGGCTGTTGTATCTAAAAGTCCTGACGAAATTACTACAATTCCTGTCATTGTACAAATAATCAATGTTGTAAAGAATACGCTTGTCATAGATAAAAGTCCCTGACGTACACAGGAGTTCGTCTTTGCCGCTGCTACTACAATCGGAGAACTTCCAAGACCTGCCTCATTGGTGTAAACACCACGAGCAACACCAGTTTGTAAAGCCGTCATAACAGAAATAATAATTGTTCCTGAAGCGCCACCAATCATTGCTCTTGGATGAAAAGCAGCGTCAAAAATGGACTTAAATACTCCCGGAATGGCATCCGCATTGATAATCATAATGGCGATAGAGCCTAATACATAAAAGATTGCCATAACCGGAACAATAAGCTCTGCTGCTTTTGAAATGGATTTAATCCCTCCCAATACTACTGCTGCTACCGCAATTGTAACTATAATACCTACTAGCCAGATAGGTAAACCAAAAGCAGAATGTGCTGACTCTGTAATTGCGTTTACCTGTGGGAAGGTCCCGCACCCCATAAGCGCTGTCATTACACCAAAAATAGCAAATATTTTTGCCAGCCAAATCCATTTCTTACCCATACCATTTTGTATATAGTACATTGGACCGCCTGCTATTTCTCCGTTCTCATCCACAGTTCTATATTTTACTGCAAGCACACCTTCCGCATACTTGGTCGTCATTCCCACAAAGGCAGACACCCACATCCAAAAAAGTGCACCCGGTCCTCCGGTTCTAAGAGCAGTCGCAACACCTACAATACTTCCGGTTCCTATTGTTGCTGCCAGAGTAGTACACAGGGAAGCAAATGCTGATACATCACCGTCGTCCCCTTCTACGCCCTTTTCTTTCTCGAAAATATACCGGATAGCTCTAGGCAATTTTGTAATCTGCAAAAACCCCAAACGTATTGTAAAATATAATCCCGTTCCCACCAATAAAATCAGGGTAATCGGTCCCCATACAACAGACTGGATACCTTTTAATATGTCTATAAAGCCGTCCATATAAATCCTCCCGTCACATTCTCATAAAAAAAGCAAAAAAGAACTGTTTCATCTGCTATCGGAAATACAAATACATGATCAGCCAATACGCTATTCTAAGCGAAGGCAGACTGAGCGAAAATGTACAAATTTTCTCGATATGCACTTCATGCAACAGTCCTTTTTTACTTGTCCCTGTTTCTGAAACAGAATGTCCTGTTTAGAACAATTCTTTAATTTCTGTATGTTCTACATTGAAGCTGTCTGCTACATTTTTGCAGGTAAGCTTGCCATCATAAGTATTAATGCCAGAATAAATTACATCATTCTCCTTGCAGGCCTGTTCCAGACCTTTTCCCGCAATTTGAAGTCCATATTTTAAGGTTGCATTGGTCAGTGCTATCGTAGAAGTTCTCGGAACAGCTCCCGGCATATTTCCTACACAATAATGAACAACACCGTCAACTACAAAGGTTGGATTATCATGATAAGTTACCTTTGTTGTTTCACAGCATCCGCCCTGATCTACTGCTACATCTACGATTACACTTCCCGGCTGCATTTCTTTCAGATATGCTTTCTTCATAACCTTCGGTGCTGCTTTACCCGGAATAAGAACACAACCAATAACTAAATCTGCATCTTTCACCGCTTTTTCAATAGCTGCGTCTGTACTATACATTGTCTGAATTCTAGCTCCGAAAATATCATCCAGATATGCCAGTCTTTCCAAACTGATATCAAAAATTGTAACATCTGCACCCATACCAACGGCAATCTTGCAGGCATTTGTTCCTACATTACCGGCACCCAGAATAACAACTTTTGCTTTTGGTGTTCCCGGAACTCCTGAAAGCAACATACCTTTTCCACCAAACGGTTTTTCCAAATATTTTGCGCCTTCCTGAACACTTAAACGTCCTGCAATCTGACTCATAGGAGCTAAAAGAGGAATACTTCTGTTTCTTTCAATTAATGTTTCATAAGCTACACCTTTTACCCCTGCCTTCAACATTGCATCTGTCAAAGGACGATCCGCTGCAAGATGAAGATATGTGTAAAGAATTAAATCCTTATGGAAATATTTATACTCTTCTTCCAAAGGTTCTTTTACTTTAATCATCATTTCACAGGTATCCCATACTTCCTTCGCTGTATCAATCAATACTGCTCCTGCTTCCTTATACTCTTCATCTGTAAAACAAGAGCCTTCTCCTGCACCCTTTTCAATATAAACAACATGTCCTGCATTTGTATAGCTTTTAACATTATCAGGTGTGATACCTACACGGAATTCATTGTTTTTAATCTCTTTTACACATCCAATTTTCATAACTGAAAAGACCTCCCAATAAAATATTTTCATACAGCTACTTTTCTTATTGTGTTATCATTGTCCGGAAATGATATGTTGTTCTTATATCTGTATTCTATTCGTGCACTTTTACTAATATGTATAAAATTCTGTTTCTGCTTTACCCGTTCTCAATTTCTTCTCCAATGGAGTAATCCTCCTCTCTAAAATCTTTTCCACAGCTTGACGTCTTTTTCACTGCTTCTAACTTTTTTCATGTTTTGATACTATCACATTTCCCAATATTTTTCAATATTTTTTCGAAATATTGTATGAATATTTTTTATTTCATATTTTAAACAGTCTATTGTGTATATATTGTATATACACTTTTCAAAATTGATGTTTTATTTTCTTAACGCTTAAAATAGTAAAAGCGAAAAAGCAGTGCCAACCTCCGGAACATTTTTCTTTCATAGGAGGAAATTTTCTATAAAAAAAAGAGCTACCTGAGGGTAGCTCTAAATCAGTTTCTATCTTCTGTTTTTCAGGAAATCAGGAATTTGAATATCTTTCTTTGGAACATTGCTTGTAAAATTCGTCTGTGGCTGCTGGAAGGTTGGCTGTTTAAAAGTCGGCATCTGGTATGTCGGCTGAGCCTGTACCTGTGGCTGCTCCTGCTGTGTTCTCGCTGTTTTGCCTGATTTTGCAGCATTTTTATCTCTTGTTACGCTTGCCTTGCGTGTTGTTTCATCGTCAAGACCTGTTGCAATAACGGTAATTCTTACATAATCCGCTTCTTTATCATCATACAGCGCACCGAAGATAATATTTGTATCTTCACCGGTCATGTTCTGTACATAAGTTGCCGCATCGTTTGCATCCATAAGAGAAATATCACCGGATACATTGATAATAACATGAGATGCACCTTCAATGGTTGTCTCAAGCAGCGGACTGGATACTGCCTGCTGAACAGCTTCCATCGCTTTGTCATCGCCTTTGCCTTCACCGATACCGATATGAGCAACACCTTTGTCAATCATAACAGTCTGAACATCTGCAAAGTCAAGGTTGATAAGTGCCGGCAAGTTAATTAAGTCTGTAATACCCTGAACAGCCTGCTGAAGCACTTCATCTGCTTTCTTTAAAGCTTCCGGCATAGTAGTACGGCGGTCTACGATTTCTAAGAGACGGTCGTTCGGAATAATAATCAGCGTATCTACGCTTTCTTTTAATTTTTCAATACCGGCCAGAGCATTGCTCATACGTGTTTTTGCTTCAAAACGGAAAGGTTTTGTAACAACACCGACAGTCAGGATACCCATTTCCTTTGCAACACCTGCTACAACCGGAGCAGCGCCTGTTCCTGTTCCGCCACCCATACCACAGGTTACAAATACCATATCTGCCCCCTGAATTGCCTGACGGATTTCTTCAATGCTTTCCTCTGCTGCTTTTTCGCCGATTTCAGGTTTTGCACCTGCACCAAGTCCTTTTGTAAGCTTTTCACCAATCTGAATAACTGTTGGTGCTTTACATAAGGTTAAAGCCTGTTTATCTGTATTTACGCCGATGAATTCAACTCCACCGATTGCTTCCTCTACCATTCTGTTTACTGCGTTATTTCCAGCTCCGCCTACACCTACAACGATAATCTTTGCAGATGACTCAGCCTCGTTTGTCATGATTTCTAACACTGTATTTCCTCCTTTAGCTCACTTGTATGGATTGAAATGTATATTACATTTGTTCACTTCATCAATATCCGGAAAACCGGTATGTATCAGTAATACATATAGATATATAATAAATGCTTTTCTAAAATTTATCAACTGCTAAATTCATATTTCCCTAATTTTTTCTGTATTTTTTAGAATTTTTTTCTTATTCTTCCTTCTTTGAACGGGTATCTGCCGCATCTGCGCCATCCGTATATTCCAGCTGGTTTTCCTCCTTATTCTCCTTTTTGCTGTCTTTTTCTGTTACAGTCTTTTCATCCTCCTCAGCATTCTCATCTGCATTTTCTTTTGTATCCTCTTTTGGCTCTTCCTCATCGTCTTTCTTTGTATCTTCCTCAGGCTCTTCCCCTGTATCGCCTTCCTGCTCTTCTTCGGAGGTATCTTCATCGCTCTTTTGTGTGTCGTCAAATACCACTGCCTGCGTATCTTCTGTAATATTTTCCAAATGAAGTATTCCTGCCATTCCTTCAAGCTGAGGAAGAATTCCTGACAGACGGTTCATTTTTTCATCCATATTCTCATCATTTCCCAAACGAACCTCAATGTCGCCGTAATACAAAACCAACTGCTTCATATCATTAAACACCAGCCTGTCCGGTTTCTGCTCTGTTTTTTCCAGCATTTTTCCGACACTTAAAATACTGTTCAGCTTTTTTGTATTAATTCCCTGTAATTTTTCGCCTTGTTTTGCTTCCTTTACACCGAGCCCTTCAATGTATGGAACATTTTCAATAGGCGCTTCTGTAAAAATCTGAACAATTCCCTGCCTGTCAAAATTGGCATATTTCCCTTCATAATCAAAATAGCCAATCAGCTTTTTTTCTTTTACCTGAACCACCAATGTGTTCATGCCTTTTCTCTTTAGTGTGACCTTCTCAATCAGTTGGGCATCTTTTGTTTTTTCTCCTGTTTTAATCATCATTGCCAATATGGTATTTTTAGCAATAGGTGCATCTAAAACCATCCTTTTGATTTCTTTATCTGAATAGAATTCATTTCCTTTTACTTCCACCTTTGTGACACGAAATCCCACAAAGAATACCAGTATAAAAATCAATACTGCACATACAATTCCTTCAATGAGAATTCTGTATAATTTTTTCTTACTCATACGTTTCCCCTTTAGTCTTTAAAAATCTGTGCGCCAAGCATGGATAAATCTCTGCATATATCTTCATATCCCCGCTCTATATAGCTGCAATTTTTTACATAAGTTTCTCCCTGTGCCGCAAGTCCTGCAACTAAAAGCGCCGCTCCGCCGCGAAGCTCTGATGCCGTCACGTCTGTTCCCTTCAAATATCCCGGTAAAATTCTGGCTGTGTTTCCCTCCAGCTCAATCCTTGCTCCCATTGCCTGTAATTGAGAAACCGTCTTAAAACGGTCTTCAAAAATATTTTCCGTAATTTTGCTCTCTCCTTTTGCAACGGATAAAACAGCCATGAAAACAGACTGCAAATCTGTTGGAAAACCCGGATATACCTGTGTCTGCAAATGCTCCAACGGTCTGTCTGCATAAAAGCTACATAAAGTCAGTTTACCACTGTTACAGGTATATTGTCCACCCATTTTCTTATATGCCTCAAGCACTGCCCCCATCTCTTCTACGGGTGCGTCTAAAAGAGTGCATGCTCCTCTTGTAATCGCACTGGCACAAAGATACGTTCCTGCGGCAATTCTGTCTTTCGGCACGTGAAATTCCACATCATGCAGCTTTTCTACTCCGGTAATCAGCAGTCTGGAGGTTCCTGCTCCTTCTATTTTGGCTCCCGCTTTTTTTAAAAAGTCACATAAAGCATATACCTCCGGTTCTCTGGAGCAGCCTTCTAAAACCGTAGTCCCTTTTGCCAGAACCGCTGCCAAAACGGCATTTTGCGTAGCCCCCACGCTGACAAAAGGAAATTTTAGCCGACAGCCTTTTAATCCTGTGGTCTTTGCAAAAATCTGTCCCTGATTTTCTAAAATTTCTGCCCCCATCTTCTTTAAGGCTTCCAAATGCAAATCAATAGGGCGCTTTCCTATGATACAGCCACCGGGCTGCGGTACAGCTCCCTCTCCAAATCTGCCTAGCAGGCTTCCCAACAAAATAATAGACGAACGCATTTTCCGCCCTTGTTCCTCATCTACCTGTGTTTTGGTAACAAATTCTGTATTAATTTCCAAAGTATGCTTTTGCCAGGCGGTTTTTGCCCCTAAAAGCCGCAAAATTTCTTCCATGGCAAAAACATCTGCGATTTTGGGACAGCCATATAAAATCGTAGTCCCTTTATTTAAAAGTGCGGCAGCCATCAGTGGCAATGCCGCATTCTTAGAACCCTGTATTCTCACTTCACCGTTTAAAGGAATTCCGCCCACAACCCTTATTCCCTTCAAGCCATACACTCCTCTTTTTTCTTTTCGAAATTCTCTGATACTATATGCTATGCAGCTTTTTTATTTCTGTTCTCTACCCTCCCAAGCTATCCCTGCTGACAGCCAATGCAAGCCCCATTTCTCCCAGTAAAAACAGTACCGAAGTACCTCCGTAGCTTACAAACGGCAGGGTAATTCCTGTATTTGGTATGGTATTTGTCACAACGGCAATGTTTAAAATAACCTGCATGGCAATGTGCCCCATAATTCCCACTGCCAGCAATTCTCCGCACAAATCACGGGCATGGGTGGCAATGACCATAAGCCTCCAGATTAAAAGAGCAAATAAAAAAATTAAAAACCAGGAACCTGCAAGCCCTGTTTCCTCGCAAATAATAGAAAAAATCATGTCATTCTGCGCTTCGGGAACAAATCCCAGCTTTTGCAGACTGCTTCCCAGTCCTTTTCCGAAAATTCCGCCACTTCCAATGGCATACAGCCCCTGGATAGTCTGAAACCCTTTTTCATAAGCTTCTGGATTTCTCCAGATTGCCAGACGTTCCAGACGATAACTTGCCATACTTAAAAAGATGCCGATAAATACAATTCCCGCTGCTCCAATTCCAATAAAAGGAAGATATCTGGGATTGGAAACAAAAATCAAGATTACACCAATTCCCAAGATAATAATTGCTGTACTTAAGTTATTTGTTCCCACAAGTCCGACAATCGGAAGCAAAATCGCCATGGTTCTTATCATATATCCAATGCCCTGTTTCTTCTCATCTGTCTTAATTAAAACAAAGGTTAAAAGTAAAATGACCGCCACTTTTGCGAACTCCGAAGGCTGAAAAGACAATGGTCCCATAGACAGCCAGCGTTTTGAACCGTTATATTCGTCTCCGAACAGCAGAACTGCCAGAGATAATAACAGGGAAATCAGATAAAAGAAGGGGGCAAATCTCACCAGCAAATGATAGTCCATACAGGAAACCAGATACATTCCCATAAGACCTAAAGATGTGGCAAACAGCTGTTTCTTAAAGTAATACGCAGAGTCGTGAAATTTCACTCTGCCGTTATAGGCGCTGGTGCTGTAAAGAAATACCAGACCTGCAATAACTAAAATGATAATCAGACATAAAAGAATTTTGTCAAAGCTTTTTTCTCTGCCCTTTTCTTCCACTGTCATTCATTCCTTTTTCTTTTCCCCTTTCTTTCAATGTATGATATCTTTACAGCATACAGAACTGAAAAAGGAGCTGCCGCTTTCCATACGACAACTCCCATATTCTTATGCTTTCTTTAAAGCATATACATATTCTTTAAATTTATCGCCTCTCTGCTCATAATTATCAAACTGTCCCCAGCTTGCACAGGCAGGTGATAATAAAACAGCATCTCCTTTTTCTGCTTTCTGTGTGCAGATAGAAACTGCCTCTTCCAAATTATCTGCTAAAATCGTGTTTACAAATCCGCATTTATGGGCTACTTCCTGAATTTTTTCTCTTGTCTGCCCGATTAATACCAGATATTTTACTTTTCCGTCAAAGGACTGTATCCATTCTTCATAAGAGGACTCTTTGTCATAACCGCCTCCGATTAAAAGAGTCGGACGGTTCATTGCCTGAATACCTTTGATTGCGGCATCCGGATTGGTTCCTTTAGAGTCATTGTAATATGCAATACCGTTAATCTCGTCTACAAACTCTATTCTGTGAGCTACGGCACGAAACTCTGTTATCGCTTTATGGATAACTTCCACGGGAACTCCTGTGTAATAAGCCATTGCAGAAGCTGCCATTACATTTTCATAGTTATGTTTTCCTAAGATTTTCAATTCCCCTGTTTTTACGATTTCAAGAGTCTCTGTATCTGTTTTCAGACAAATCGCATCCCCATCTAAAAATGCGCCCTTTTCCAGCTTTCTCTCACTGGAAAAGAAAACAGTTTTTGCAGGACATCTTTCACCAAATGCACGAAGAACTTCATCTTCATAATTTAAGATACAGTAATCTTCCTTTGTCTGATTTGCTGTAATCAGCTCTTTCACACGAATATATTCTTCCATGGTATGATGACGGTTTAAATGGTCTTCTGTAATGTTCAAAATAGCAGAAACCTTCGGAGCAAAGGTATCAATGGTTTCCAGCTGGAAGCTGCTGATTTCTGCCACCGTGTAACTGTCCTCTGTCATGGAAAGCGCTGCATCCGTATAAGGATTTCCGATATTTCCAACCACAAACACAGAGTCTGCATAGGCTTTCATAATTTCTCCCAAAAGAGCTGTTGTAGTTGTTTTTCCGTTGGTTCCTGTGATTGCCAGTACTGTTCCTGCACTCATCTGGTATGCCAGCTCTATTTCTCCCCAGACGGGAATACCTGCTGCTTTTATCTGCTCCACAGTTGGAATATCCAGTGGAACACCGGGACTCATAACTACTAAATCCAGACTTTCTAAAAGCTCTTTTGAAAGCGCCCCAAGAACAATCTCACATTTACTGTCCTTTGGAAGTTTTTTTCTGATTTCTTCTTTACAGAGCTTTTCATTACCGTCATAGAGAATAACCTCTGCCTGTACCTTTTCCAAAAGCTTTGCAGCGCCTATTCCGCTGATGCCTGTTCCAAATACTAATACTTTCTTTTCTGTCAAATCCTTTTTCTGCAATTTTTATACCCCCATCAATGCAATCAGACACAAAATTGCTGTAATAATTGAAAATACTGCTACAACTCTTGTCTCAGACCATCCGCATAACTCAAAGTGATGATGAATAGGCGCCATTTTAAAGAAACGTTTTCCGTGTGTTGCTTTAAAATAGGTTACCTGTATCATTACGGAAAGCACTTCCACCACATAAATCAAACCTACGATTAAGAGGAATAACGGCATCTGAAGCATATAAGCCGTACCTGCCACAAAGCCTCCCAGCGCCAGAGAACCGGTATCTCCCATGAAAATCTTTGCCGGATAGACATTGAACAGTAAAAATCCCATTAAAGCGCCCACAACCGCACAGGTGATTGGCTCAATGCCGCTCTTTGTCCCAATCGCAACCACAGAGAAAAAGGTCGCTACCATAATGGTTACAGAAGAAGCCAGTCCATCCAGACCGTCTGTAAAGTTTACACCGTTTACCGCACCAATCACGGCTACAAATAAAATCGGAATTGTCAAAATTCCAAAATCTATTTCATGTCCCGGGAAAAACGGAATTTTCATTGCTAAGCTTACGTCTGTAAATTTCACCAAATAAAATGCAAAAATTGCAGTTACCACAATCTGGCATGCCATTTTCTGTGCCGGCATCAGCCCGTCAGAGCGCTTCAGCACTACTTTTAAATAATCATCCAGAAAACCGATAATTCCAAATCCCAGTGTTAAGAACAAAACAGGAATAATCTTTGGATAATCTTTTACATAAAACAAAGCTGTTATTGTAGTGGAAAGCAGGAAAATAATTCCTCCCATGGTCGGTGTCCCTGCCTTCTTTAAGTGAGACTGCACACCTTCCACACGCTCTGTCTGTCCCATTTTCAGCTTTCTCAAATATGGGATTACAATAGGACCTAATATTACACTGATGGCAAAAGCCAAAAGTACCGGTAAAGCCATTTTAAAATCTGTCATAGTACACCTCTTTAAATATGTATTTTTGCTCTTTCTAGTATAATGCTTTTTCGCTTATTTATCAACCTTCAATCCCCATGTAAGGCAGAATATTCTCGAAAATTTCTTTGATTACGGGAGCTGCAATCGTGCCTCCGTAATAAATCCCCTGAGGGTTGTGAATGACGCAAATTCCCAGAACCTTTGGATTTTCCGCAGGTGTAAATCCCAGAAAAGAGGAAATATAGCGGTTGGCGCTTCTCGGAAGTGTCTGGGACGTTGCTGTTTTCCCTCCAATACTTCTGCCCTCAATAGCAGCGTTTTTTCCGGAGCCTTCGGACACGACCTTTTCTAAAATCTGACACACTTCTTTTGATACTTCTTTTGATACAATTCCCGGTTCTTCCTTATATTTCAACTCTTTTACAAGATTTCCCTCTTCATCTGTGACCTTCACGCCAAAATGAGGGGTAATCCTCCTGCCGCCGTTAATAATAGAGCTTACTGTCGTGGCAAGCTGAATGGGCGTAATCTGAAAAGACTGTCCAAAGGAAACCGTGGCAAGCTCCACTTCCCCTATATTTTCTTTTTTGTGCATAATGGTTGCCGCTTCTCCGGGAAGGTCTATCCCCGTTTTTTTCATCAAGCCAAACTGCTGAAAGTAGCGGTAATAATTATCCACACCAAGACGCAGTCCCACCTCAATAAACACAGGGTTGCAGGAATTCATCGCACCCTGCACAAAATTTTCCGCACCGTGTCCTGTTCTTTTATGGCAATGAATACGTCTGTCCTCCACCACCTTAAAGCCTGGGCAGGAAAATTGGTCATCCGGATGCACAACTCCCTGAGAAAGCCCTGCTGCCATGGTGATGATTTTGAAAGTAGAACCGGGCTCATAAGTATCATTAATCGTCAGATTTCTCCACATCTGATTACAGGCGTCCTGCTTTTCCTTTTCTGTCATTCCGGTAGTGTCTGTATTTAGCCGGAAAGGCTCATTTAAATTAAATTCCGGCACATTTGCATTGGCATAAATTTCTCCGTTTTGAGGATTTAACAGCAAAATAGAAACAGCATCTGCCTGTTTCTGTTCCATAACTTTTTCCGCTGCCTGCTGTGCATACATCTGAATATTCTTATCAAGGCTCAAATGCAGGTCATAACCCGGAACAGGCTCCACACGGCTTTCTCCCAGTTCTGACAACTCAATCCCTCTGGCGTCCGTAGTGGTAAGAATTTTTCCGTTAATTCCCCTCAACACATCCTCGTACATAACCTCTAAGCCAATAATTCCCTGATTGTCACCTCCTGTAAAACCTAAAACCTTTGATGCCAATTCATCAAAAGGATAACTTCGTTTAAAATCCTCATCTACTTTTACACCGTCTAGTCCATAGCTTCGTATTTTGTCTCCTGTTTTTTTATCTACATTTGTCTTTACTCTTTCTATGGCAGAAACGGTCCTCACTCTTTTTTGAGCTTCCTCCACAGATATGCCCAATTCTTTGTGAAGCATTTCCACAACCTTTTCTGGCTCTTTTATCTGACTGTGAATAACGGAAATCGTACAAACTGCTTTATTATCTGCCAAAATTTCCCCTTTGCAATCTAAAATCCGCCCTCTTGCCGCTTTAATATCTCGTTCTCTTTCATGAAGCTGTTCTGCTTTCTTTGCATAATAATCCGACTGAATAATCATTAAATATACCATACGTCCCATAAGTCCTGCCAAAAGAAAAATACATACAGCAAAAACCAACACGGTTTTCTTTTTATGATACGTTCTGTTTTTTCTCATAATTCTGCCTTTTCCCGTTATCTCTATACTATATGTATTCTCTTTTTTCTATATGAAATGAAAAACGTATTTCGGAAATATTGATACACCTCCCGGCTATATGCTGAAAAATGTATCAATATCCCAAAATACGTTTATCTTCGGATGTCATCCTCCAGTTCTTCCATTCCGTAAGGGTCATCCTCATATTCAGGGTCGTCTTCTTCTATTCCCGCATCTTCATTGGTAATTCCGTCTGAATGTTCGTCATTTTCCTCTACATCCTGAGACTCTCCGTCTCCAAAGCCCTGGTCCAAAATCGTGCCGTAAGGATTGGAAACACCGTCTTTTTCAATATCTGTAAGCTTCGGCACTCCGTAAAAGCCCTCCCATAAAACAGTCTCTTCTGTTGTAGGCTCATCCATATAAATATTCATATAAGGCAACACCTCTGATAAAATTGCCTGTGCCAGAAACTGAGGATAAGAGCTGGATGCCTGCTCCTCTACATTTGGGGTGTCCACAACTACATAAATCAAAAGCTCCGGATTATCAAGAGGCGCAAATCCGATAAAGGAAACAAGGTAATTTCCTTTTTCCTTTTCATTCAGTTTTTCCGCTGTTCCTGTTTTACCTCCCATGGAATAGCCCTTTACCTTAGACTTTTTACTGGTACCGTCCGTCACACTCATTCCCATATATTCTCGAATATCCGCTGAAACCTCTTCGGATATGGGCTGCTTTAAAATATTAGGCTGAATGCTTTTCACAACTTTTCCGTCTTCATCTGTAATTTCTTTTACCAAATGCGGCTGATAATAGATACCGCCGTTAATGGCCGCTGCCATAGCTGAAATTTCCTGTATCATGGTGCAGTTGAAGCCCTGACCGAAAGCAGAGGTGGACAGCTCCATTTCATACATATTATCTTCTGTAAACAAAAGACCTGTTTCTTCATTGGGCAAATCAATACCTGTTCTGGTGCCAAAGTTAAATCGATGCTGATACTCCAAAAACTGAGTCACACCCATTTTTCTTCCAATTGCCATCATTCCATCATTACAGGAATTTTGAATAACTTCTCCCAGACTTTCTGCCCCATGATTATCAGGATATATTGCACATTTGACATAGTCTTCTCCGATTTCTTCTCCACCATCACACAGAAAACGGCTGTTTTCTGTAATAGCTCCAGACTCTAAAGCTCCTGCCACTACAATGGGTTTTACCGTAGAACCTGGTTCAAAGTTCTGGCTGACGCAGTAATTTTTCCACATATTAAATAACGCATCTTTTGTCTGCTCGTCATCCATTGCTTCGATTTCTTTTTCTGTATAGCTTCCTGATAAATCTCTGGGATTATTCAAATCATACGTTCCGGAGCTTGCCATTGCAAGAATTTCTCCGTTATTGGGATTTTCTACAATCACGGCAATATTTTCAGCGCCCTTTTTCTTTGCATCTTTTTTATTGTTCGGTCCTGCCGACAAGGCACGGTCAAAAGCTGTAATATACTTTTCTACAATAGTTTGAATAGTGGCATCCAAAGTAGTCGTAAGATTTTTCCCGTTTACTGCCTCTACAATGGTCTGCTCTAAGGAAGCATTTTCATCTAAGTATCCGAATTTTCTTCCGTTGCTTCCGTTTAAGGTACTGTTATAATACCCTTCCAAGCCCCATGTAGCTGTATTTCCCGCATCGGTAAAGCCGATAACATCACAGGCAAGACTGTCTAGGGGATACACTCGCTTATATGTATCTTCAAAGTAAATTCCCTTGACATTCTGACGTCTCTTTAATTCCTCTTCTCCCAGCGCTTTTTTGGCTTCTTCATCAGTTGGTACTTTATTGGCTTCTTCAAAGCTCTTTTTTTCTTCCATGGTGACTTCTTTTTTCAAAATCTGATACTGGCTGTCCTTTGTCTCTTCATTTTCCAAAAGATTTTCAATTTCACTGTCTTCAATTCCAAAAACTGTTTCCAGCGCTTCCTTTACCGGCTCTTTATAGGTTTCGTGTCCGTTTACCTCTTTGCAGTCCAAAATAAGGTTATAGACTTTTACACTATTTGCCAGCATGGTTCCGTTTCGGTCTGTAATACTGCCTCTTTTAAAGGGCAATGTCTTATTGGTATACTGCTGCTGAGACTGAGAAAGCACCTGCTGCGTATACTTATTCCCGAATTTTGCATTGATAATCGTAATTCCCACCAATAAACTGACTAAAGCCAGCAGAGCTATTCCAAATACCCCCGCCAGCTTTAATTTCATCTTTTTTGTAAGTTTCCTCTTTTGAGATTCTTGTTTATTCAATCTTCCACCTACTTAATTTTCCGGTACATCCTGATATTGCCGCACATAGTTGTTATTTCCCGGTGTGTAATATTTAATCTGTTCTTCTGTTGCATACTGCATACCCAGCTCATTAATGGCTCTGTCCTTAATTTCATTTAAGTCCACATTTGTCATTACATCACTGTAATACGCATCATTCTCGGCTTTCAGCTCATTTAACTGAAGCTCTTTTTCTGCTACTGCGCTGCGTTTTGCAGTTAATTCTGCAGTCAGTTTAATATAATGCACACACGCACCTGTTGCCAAAGCACAAATCAGAGAAAGAAATACCATATATCCCCGTCCCATATTTGTACTTTTTACTCGGTTCTTTCGTGCAGTCCTGCTTAGTTTCTTCTTTGGCTGACTAGGTACCTCATCTAAACGGCGGGCTGCATTTCCATCTTCAAAATAAGCTCCACGCCTTTGCGCTCTTCTGTTGTTATATTTGTTTCGGTTCCTTGTACTTGCCATGAAACTCTCCCCTTATCAGGTCATTTTCCCTACTGCTTCACTCTTTCAAACACTCTTAGCTTAGCGCTTTTTGAGCGTTTATTCATTTCCAGTTCTTCTTCGCTTGGAAGAATTGGTTTCCTTGTAATCACTTTCCCCTTTGATTGATTTCCGCATACACATACCGGAAATCCCGGAGGGCATGTACAAGGATTTTCGTTTCTTTTAAAAATCGTTTTTACAATACGGTCTTCTAAAGAATGGAAGGTAATAATACAAATTCTTCCTTGGTCATTTAACAGTTCAATCATATCATCCAGCGAATTTCTCAGTACATCCAATTCCTGATTTAATTCAATTCGAATTGCCTGAAACGTTTTCTTTGCCGGATGACCGCCTACTGCTCTCATTTTCATGGGAATTGCACGTTTGATAATCTCAATCAATTCCCCCGTTGTTTCTATTTCTTTTTCCTGCCTTGCCATACAGATATGTTTTGCAATGTTTTTCGCAAACTTGTCCTCGCCGTAATCACGAATAATGCGGTAGAGCTCATTTTCACTATACTCATTTACAATATTCTTGGCTGTGCGGGGATTTCTCTGATCCATACGCATGTCAAGAGGGACATCTTCTCTGTAAGTAAAGCCTCGCTCACTGTTGTCCAGCTGATAAGAAGATACCCCTAAATCTAAAACAATTCCATCAACAGATGTAATTCCTATCTTTTGTAACTCTCTTTTCATGTTGCAATAATTGCTGCGGATAATCGTCACCTGTTCTTTGAACTCCTGCAACCGATTTCCCGCAGCATTTATTGCCGCTTCATCTTGATCTATACCTATCAAGCTCCCCTTGGCAGATAACTGCTGACATATTGCATAAGAATGTCCGCCGCCTCCCAGTGTTCCATCAACATAAATTCCGTCAGGCTTTACCCTTAAGTTCCCTACGGTTTCTTCCAGTAATACGGATTGGTGTTTAAATTCCATTTTTCTCTCCTAGCATACTTAGATAACAATACCCATACTCTGCATACCTTCTGCAATGGCATCCATGTCTTCGTAATTGCTGTTTTCCAACCACTTCTCCTTACTCCAGACTTCGATTCTCGTAAGATTTCCAGTTAATACCACGTCTTTATTGAGACCAGCAAATTCCCGCAACGTTCCCGGTACGAGTATTCTCCCCTGCTTGTCCAGTTCACACATGGTAGCACTGGCTACAAAGAAACGTAAGAAGGCTCTTGCATTTTTATCATTAAGTGGTAAAGCTTTCAGCTTTTCCTCAAAGGCTTTCCATTCGTTGTTGGGATAAATGGATAAACAGCCATCCAATCCTTTGGTAAGTACGAATTCTTCTCCCAGCTCTTCTCTGAACTTAGCCGGAATAATCATTCTTCCTTTTGCATCTATTGTATGACTATACTCTCCCATGAACATACGAACGTCACCTTCTTTCGTGAGAACTATAAATCTCCCCTTTATAATTCTCTATGACGCTTCACAGGTACTTCTGCCATCAGCCACCCATTTAGCACCACTTTCCACCACTTTCTACCACTTATACGTACATTTTATACTAATCCCATAAATTATGCAAGGGGAAACACATATTCTTTTTCGTTTTTTTCACTTAATTTTAGAGGATTTTTCGTATAAAATCCTAATTTTTTCCATTTAAGGTTTTAAAACTATTGCTTTACAATTCTTAAAAGTATAAAATTAGAAATCAAAAGAAGCAAGAAGGAGCTGAACAACTATGACAACCGGATTACTGCTGGAAGGCGGGGCTATGAGAGGATTATACACCGCCGGTGTACTGGATGTATTTATGCAAAATCACATTTCCATAGACACTATAATCGGCGTTTCCGCCGGAGCTTTATTTGGAATGAATTACAAATCAAAACAAATGGGACGGGTTTTGAGATATAATAAAAGATTTGCCTCCTGCAAAAATTACATGGGTTTTCACTCACTGATTACCACAGGAAATATTATGAATAAGGATTTCTGTTTTAATAAAATTGTCAATGACTTAGACCCTGTTGATTTTGAAACCTATAAAAACGGAAAAGAAGATTTTTACGCAGTAGTAACGAATATGACAACCGGCAAAGCAGAATATATAAAAATCGATGATTTGAAAAAAGAAGACCAGATGGAATATCTGCGTGCATCCGGTTCTATGCCGTTTTTGTCAAATCCTGTGATTGTACACGATAAAAGTTACTTAGACGGAGGCATATCTGACAGTATTCCTATTGAGAAGCTTATGGATATGGGATGCGATAAAAATATTGTGGTTCTTACAAGACCGGAGGACTACCGAAAAAAGAAAAGTAATACACTCCTTCCAAAAATTTATTATCGGAAATATCCGTATCTGACAGAAGCAATAAATAATCGATATCGAATATATAATCAGCAGTTGGATATGGTAAAGGATTTGGAGGCTGCGGGAAAAATTTTTGTGCTGAGGCCCTCCAGATTTGTAGATATCAAACGTATTGAAAGGGATTTGGAGAAAATTCAGGAAATGTATGATTTGGGGCAAGAAGATGCGTTGAAAAAAATGGATGCGTTGGATGTGTATTTAAGTAACCGTTAAATCTTCTACAAGCACTTTCAACTTTATACAAGAAATATGTTTAAAAACTCATACTTTAGCAAAGATATCCAGAACATTTATACATAATACCTGTTTGCCTTTACTTTGAATTTATAATCGCAAATTACACTCGACAACTTTAATAAAATGTATAAATATTTCTGGATACTGACTAAAGCATATACGCTATTCAATATCTACATCATTTTCTCCAATAGCCTCCACATTAAACACCACAGGTCTTATACCATCTGTACAACAAACAATGGTTTGACCATCTGTATTATTCCACGGTTTACAGCTGGAACCAGAAGACATCGCACTCACGCTGCGATAAATATCAATCCATGCTCATGGGCAAAATCCTTCCGGCATTTTTGCACTTCCTTCATAAATAAATTCATCACCAACCTCCAGTAACGGACATCTGCCAACTGCTTTTCCATCCGTCAGGTATGTATCTGCATAATCTGGGTAAAATTCTTTGTGAAGAACTGTAATTTTTACTTTTTTCATATCCTCAAATCTCCATATTTCATATTCAATTTTTAAAACGAATAAAGGGTATATCACTTTCGCAATATACCCTTAACACTCACAGCGTTCCCTTTCTATTTTTAAACAACAAGCAAATTCCTCGTTAAGAGGTTGGGTAAACTTCTTTACCCAACTCCCTACCCAGTTTGTACTCAAAATAATCAGAAACCGCTTAAATACGCTATTTAATTCGCTTTTTACCAGTCTTACGATTGATAAATTAGTTTCCCATCTGTGCAGCAACTTCAGCAGCGAAATCTTCCTGTTTCTTTTCAATTCCTTCGCCTGTTTCGAAACGAACAAATCCTTTTACAGTGATTTTAGCGCCGTTAGCTTTTGCAACTTCTTCTACATATTTAGCTACGTTCTGTTTTCCGTCTTCAGCCTTTACATAAACCTGATCTAACAGACAGATTTCTTTTAATTCTTTGTTGATACGTCCGCTAATCATTCCCTGAATAACTTTTTCCGGTTTCTGGGATTCTTTTGGATCGTTCATGATCTGAGCAAGAAGAATTTCTTTTTCATGTGCGATATATTCTTCACTTACTTCAGAACTGTTTGTGTACTGTGGTTTTAAAGCAGCAATCTGCATTGCTACGTTTCTAGCCATTTCTCTTACTGCATCGTTTACAACGTCTGTTTCAACATCAACTAAAACGCCGATTTTTCCGCCCATATGTGTATAAGAAGCAATAAATCCATTTTCTTCAGATGCTTTCGCAAATCTTCTGATGTTCATGTTTTCACCAATAACAGCGATCTGTGCTGCTAAAGCTTCGTTTACAGTTTTTGTTGTATCAAATTTCCATGGAGAAGCAAGGAAATCTTCTGTTGTAGTTGTTTCTGTTTCCATAGCAGCTTCTGCAACCTGAGCTACATATCCCTGGAATACATCGTTTTTAGCAACGAAGTCTGTTTCTGCATTTACTTCAACAACAACTGCGTGTTTTTCGTCTGCAGAAACTAAAGTCTGGCAAAGACCTTCTGCTGCAATACGTCCAGCTTTTTTCTGAGCTGTTGCAAGACCTTTTTCTCTTAAAAATTCTACTGCTTTATCCATATCGCCTTCTGTTGCTGTAAGAGCTTTCTTACAGTCCATCATACCAGCGCCTGTCATTTCTCTTAATTCTTTTACCATTCCTGCTGTAATAGCCATTTTAAATTCCTCCTGTATAATACCGTTTATACGGAATAAGGCTGTCACATAAAATTTAATTTTATATGACAGCTTCAGTTATTCCATTTTGAATAAGATTATTCTTCTACAACTTCTTCTGTTTCTTCTACGAAGATTTCTTCAGCATCAGCAGCTTCGCCCTGGTTTGCTTCGATAACAGCATCAGCCATTTTAGAAACGATTAATTTTACAGCTCTGATAGCATCATCGTTTCCTGGGATTACGTAATCTAATTCTTCTGGATCGCAGTTTGTATCAGCGATACCAATTAACGGAATACCTAATGTATGAGCTTCCTGTACACAGATTCTTTCTTTTTTCGGGTCTACGATAAAGATAGCATCTGGAAGTTTTTTCATTTCTTTAATTCCGCCAAGGTTTTTCTGTAATTTTTCCAGTTCTTTTTTCAGGTTGATTACTTCTTTCTTAGGCAGAACATCAAATGTTCCATCAGCTTCCATAGCTTCGATTTCTTTTAATCTTGCAATTCTGCTCTGGATTGTCTTGAAGTTAGTCAGCATACCGCCTAACCATCTTTCATTTACATAGAACATTCCACATCTTTCAGCTTCTGTTTTGATAGCATCCTGAGCCTGTTTCTTTGTTCCTACGAACAGGATTGTGCCACCTTCTGCAGCGATGTCAGCGATTGCTTTGTATGCATCGTCAACCATTCCTACAGATTTCTGTAAGTCGATGATGTAGATACCGTTTCTCTCTGTGTAGATGTATGGTGCCATT
>OFMJ01000784.1_pt1 | contig 29141 bp, 30 predicted proteins | sample 1541801 | NCBI WGS metagenome assembly OFMJ01 (sample SAMN04209234, study PRJEB22552) | human gut metagenome | biome: gut; material: feces | host: Homo sapiens | place: USA: Oklahoma
TTGCTGGATACTTGGGTGCTGCAAAGAAAACTGGCGTTTGTTCAGTAGACATTATATAGAAATTATCCGGCAGTTTCCCGCTTCTTTTTATTTGTTTTGTTAGCACCTATTCTTCGCTTTTTGGAAGTATCATGTATTAAAGCCCTGTTTAATTTGAAAGATTATACACGTTTTTGCCAATTTTACTTGGTTACTCACCCCAAACCCCAGCAGCAGCCCCATTTCTATAAAAAAATTAAGACCTTCCCTTTGCGAAAATCATGATATAATATACACGACAGGCTTGTGCCTGGACAGGCAGCCTCTTTGGGAGGAAAGAGGAAATTTGGGAGGACAAAACGAAAGGTGGTTCTTTATGCGCTCACTTGAAGACATATCTAAGACAAACCCGGAAAAGCCCCTGCTTCTCACGGTGGACGGCAAGGAGTATTACCGCTGTCCCATTCACACCCATCTCATCCGGGTGGGGGAAAACCTGTCGGAGCTGATGCGCCAGTACGTACTGCCCTATTTTGAGGAGGGGGACTGCGTCTACATCAGCGAGAAGATTGTCTCCCTGTGCCAGAAGGACATCATCCCCAAGGAGTCCGTAAAAATCTCCCGCCTGGCAAAGTTCCTTTCCCGCTTTGCCAGCACCAACGACTCCGCCGGCATTGGCGTGCACAATGTCTACAAGATGCAGGTGGCCATTATGCTGTGCGGCAAGCCCAAGGTGCTGTACGCCGCTTTGGCCGCCGGCGTGGGCCGCATCTTTGGCAAGCGCGGCATGTTTTACGAAATCACCGGCCCCCAGGTGGCAGGCCTGGATGGCTTTTACAGCACCTATTTTGAGGACTACAAGAACTTTGGCATCCTCTCCCCCGAAGAGCCGGACAAGGCCGCTGCCAAGGTAGAGGAGGAAACGGGCATCCACTGCTGCATTGCCGATATCAACGACTTTGGCGGCGAGGTGCTGGCGGTGTCCCCCAAGTCCACCATGGACAAGCCCCTGCTCCAGAAGCTCTTAAAGGACAACCCCGCCGGCAACGGCCACGAAATGACGCCCTTCGTCCTCATGCGGGAGAAGAAGGACTGAACCAGAAAAAAGCGCGCCCCAGCTGGGGCGCTTTTCTTTTACCCATGCAAAAACACGGCCCCCGGGGGAGCCGTGTTTTTTTACTGGTTGAGATATTCCTCGATAAAGTGGGCCGCCACGGCGCCGTCGCTGGCGGCGGTGACCACCTGGCGCAGGGGCTTCTTCCGCAAGTCCCCCACAGCGAACACCCCGGGCAGGTTGGTCTGGGTGGTCTCGTCGGCCAGGACATACCCGGCCTCATCCAGCTCCACCTGGCCACGGTACAGCTCCGTATTGGGCAGATAACCCACCGCCACAAAGACGCCGCCGCAGGGGATGTCCCGCTCTTCTCCGGTTTTTTTGTTGCGCACCCGCACCCCGGTGACAGCCTGGTCCCGCAGCAGCTGCTTTACCTCGCTGTCCCAGACGAACTCCACGTTCTCCGCCTTTTGCAGGGGGTCCAGGTAGACTTTGGAGGCCCGCAGCGCATCCCGCCGGTGGACCAGGTACACCTTTTCACACAGCCGGGAGAGGTACAGCACATCGGACACGGCGGTGTTGCCGCCGCCCACCACCACCACGGTTTTGCCCCGGTAGAACATGCCGTCGCAGGTGGCGCAGTAGGAGACGCCCCGCCCCCGCAGCTCCCGCTCGCCAGGCAGGCCCAGCTCCCGGGGATGGGCGCCGGTGGCCAGCACCACGGTGCGGGCCTGGTAGTCGCCGCCGCTGGTATGGACGGTCTTCACCTGCCCGGCCAGCTCCACCTGGGTGACTTCCGCCAGCTGGGTTTGGGCCCCAAAGCGCTCGGCGCCCTCTTTCATCTGCATGGCCAGCTCAAAGCCGTTCACGCCCTGGGGGAAGCCAGGGTAATTGTCGATGACATCGGTGGTGCCCATCTGCCCGCCGGGGGAGAGCTTCTCCAAAATGGCCACGGAAAGGTTGGCCCGGGCGGCGTACAGGGCCGCGGTATAGCCTCCCGGCCCGCCGCCTATCACAATCACATCATATAACATGGAAAACACCTCCCTTCTTTCTTGAAAGAAAGAAGCAAAGAACTTTTCATTCGCGGGGCGGGGCGCAGGCCGCCCCTTTACCTCCCGCGATTTTACAGTTTTGTGTCCGCGTTTTTTTGCGGTGTCGGATATTTAAGCTCGGCTTTTTCTCCTTGAAAGAAAGAAGCAAAGAACTTTTACGTCGCGGGACGAGGCGCAGGCCGCCCCTTTACCTCCCGCGATTTTATTTTTTTGTGTCCGCGATTTCTTGCAGTGTCAGAAACGCAAGCGCGGCTTCTTCTCGTTGTAAAGAAAGAAGCAAAGAACTTTTCATTCGCGGGGCGGGGCGCGAGCCGCCCCTTCACTTTTGAGGGCGGCCCCTTGCCAAGGCCGCCCCCGCTTTCCTGTTTTGGCTGTTACAGCATGGCCTCCAGCCGGGCCTTGGGCTGCACGCCCACCAGCGTCTCCTTCACCTGGCCGTTTTCAAACAGCATGGCGGTGGGGATGCTCATCACCCGGAACTGGGCGGCCAAATCGGGCTCCTCATCGATGTTGATTTTGCCCACTTTCACCTTGCCCTGGTTCTCCTCGGCGAACTCATCCACAATGGGGGAGAACATCTTGCAGGGGCCGCACCAGCTGGCCCAGAAATCCACCAGCACGGGCACGTTGGAGTTGAGCACTTCCTGCTGGAAATTATCTTTGGTAATGGTCAAAACTGCCATAAGTTTCATCCTTTCTTTTGGTTCCTATCTAGGGGTATTCCCCTTTCTGTGCTTTTATGATACCCCAAATCCCCGGGTTTTTCTGTGTCCTAGTCACAAAAGGGGGAAAAACTTTTACACCCCGGCAAACTCCAAAAACGCCGCGAAGGTCCCCTGGGGCACGCCGCTGATGTCCCGGCCCTTGGGGTTTAAGAGGCAGTCTGTCACCAGGTAGACCCAAATGCCCTGCTCCAGGGCGGCGGTGTCCTCGGTGGCGTCGTTGCCCACCATCAGGCACTCCTGGGGGCGCTTGCCGGTGTTGCGGAGGATTTCGGCATAATAGGCGGGGTTGGGCTTACAGGTGGTGGAGTTCTCATAGGCGGTGATGTAGGAGAAATCCTCGGGCCGCAGCCCCACCCAGGAGAGCCGCGTCTCCACGCCCACCAGGGGGAAAATGGGGTTGGTGGCCAAAACCACGTCATAGCCCTTGGCCTTTAAGCCGTCGATGGCCCTGCGGGCCAGGGGGTTCTCCCCGCAGGCGGCCTTGGCCCCGTGGAACTCGTTGGCATAGAACCCGTCGAACACCGGCCGCAGCTGGAGGACTTCCTCCCCCATCTCCCCGGCGAAGGTGTCCCAAAAGCGCTTGTCGTTTGTCTCGGTGCCGTCGTTTTTCACCATGGCCTTGGTGCCCTTCCACACGGCGGCCACCAGGGGCTCCGGCTGAAAGCCAAAGGGCGCGGCCTTTTTCGCCAGCAGGCCAAAGTAGGTGTTGGTAAACTTCTCCAGCTCCATGGGGAGCAAGGTGCCGTCCAAATCGAACAGCACCGTGGTAATCTGTGGGTCCAGCATGTGGTATTTCCTTCCTTTCCTGGCCAGGGCTTGTTCACCGTAAAACAAAGGGGAGGACAACAGCCGCAACCCCGCACAAAGCGAACGCCACCCCGCCAACTTTCGTGGATATCACGTAGAGCTCCGAAGGCTCGTCCGCCCGGTACGATTTCCACTGTTCCGTCAGCTTCCAGACAAGGTCCGGCCTGAAAAACAGGAAAGCCCCCAGGGCGAGAAAAACAATTCCTGCCCATATCATCCATCCCATAGGCCATTTTTCCTTTTTTCAAGTTGGGGCGTGTTCCAAAGGCCTCGCCCAGCGGCAGATTTTTCGTCCTTCACGACTTGCGCTGCGGGGTCACGCACCCGCCCCTGCCGAAGGCAGAAGGGCGGCACGATTGCGGAGGCACTCCGCCGGGCCTGCGGCGGGCTTTTCCGCCACAGCCTTGGTGGCCACAACGTCCACGCCGGTGCCGCAGACGTTCTCCACCACCACGTCCCCAATGCTCACCGGGGCCTGGATTTTCGCGGCGCGGATGGCCTCCATGCAGTCAAAAATTTTTCCCTTGGGGATGTCCGTCTTGGTGCGCACGCTCACCAGGGGGGCGCTGCCGCCCACCACCGCCACGGTGGAGGTGACGGTGCGCTCCGGGGCGGTGACTTCCTTCTTGCCGTAAATCTCGCCCCGCTTGCAGGTGTTGCCCGTCACCTGGAGCACCGCCCCGTTCTCGTCGGTCTCCACCTTCAAGGGGCAGCCCAGGGGGCAGCTGATGCAGGTCAATTCTCGAATCGCCATATCACTGCGCCTCCTCTTCCTCGGCTACCAGGCGGATTTCCGCCTCGCCGCCGGTAAACCACGCTTTTTGAAAAACCACCTGTTCCATCTCGCCCGGGGCCATCACAGGCCGCTTGCGCTGGTACAGCAGCTTGTCCCCGGCAAAGACCTTCACCACGCCTCCCCGGATGTTGCGCCCCACCCGGAAGCGCACCACCAGCTGCTCCCCCATGCGCTGGGGGCACAGGCTCACCGGCACGGTGTACCGGGCGGCGCCCTGGGGCTTTAGGGGGATTTCCCGGCCCTGGGCCGCCGCCGCGCCCCGGACATAGGCCGCGGCGTGCTTGCCCGCCTGCTGGGCCTCCTCGGAGACGTAGTCCACCAGGTCGTGGACGTGGAGCACGTTGCCGCAGGCGAACACCCCGGGGATGCTGGTCTCCAAGCTCTCGTTGACGGTGGGGCCGTTGGTCACGGGGGAGAGCTCCACCCCCACGGCCTTGGAGAGCTCGTTCTCCGGGATAAGGCCCACGGACAGCAGCAGGGTGTCGCAGGGGATGTGCTCCTCCGTGCCGGGGATGGGTTTGGATTTCTCATCCACCTGGGCGATGGTCACCCCGGTGACACGCTCCTTGCCCTGGATGTCCACCACGGTGTGGCTCAGCTTCAGGGGGATGCCGTAGTCGTCCAGGCACTGGACGATGTTTCGTTTCAGGCCGCCGGAGTAGGGCATCAGCTCCGCCACACACTTGACCTTGGCGCCCTCCAGGGTCATGCGGCGGGCCATAATCAGGCCGATGTCGCCGCTGCCCAGAATGACCACCTCCCGGCCGGGGAGGTAGCCCTCCAGGTTCACCAGGCGCTGTGCGGTGCCGGCGGAGAAGATGCCAGCCGGCCGGGTGCCCGGGATGTTCAGCGCGCCCCGGGGGCGCTCCCGGCAGCCCATGGCCAAGATGACCGCCCCGGCTTCCACCACTTGCAGGCCCCGCTCCCGGCTGACGCAGGTGACAAACAGGCTCTCCCCCTGGCGCTGCATGTCCACCACCGTGGTGGACAGCCAGTGGGGGATTTGCAGCTGCTCCGCCTTTTCTATAAACCGGGCGGCGTACTCCGGGCCGGTGAGCTCCTCTTTAAAGGTGTGCAATCCAAAGCCGTTGTGGATGCACTGGTTCAAAATGCCGCCCAGCTCCGGCTCCCGCTCCACAATGAGCACGTCCTCCACGCCGCTCTCCCGGGCGGAAATGGCGGCGGCCAGGCCAGCGGGGCCCCCGCCGATAATCACAATGTCATGCTTCATGGCTCACACCTCCCCACGGGTCTTTTCCAGCACAATTTGGGCTTCTTTGCCGCTTTTGCGGATGGCGGTCAAATCCAGGCCCAGCTCCTGGCTGAGCAGGTCCATCACCCGGGGGGAGCAGAACCCCGCCTGGCACCGGCCCATGCCGGCCCGGGTGCGGCGCTTGACGCCGTCCAAAGTCTTGGCCCCCAAAATGCCGTGGATGGCGTCCCGGATCTCCCCGTAGGACACCTCCTCGCACCGGCAGACAATCTGCCCGTAGGCCGGGTCCTTCTGGATGAGGGCTGCCCGCTCCGCCACAGGCAGGTCCTTCACATGGGGCACGCCCCGGCGGATGGGGTCGAAGTCCGGGTTTTCCGGCAGGCCCAGCTTCTCGCCGATGAGCCCCGCCAGGTACGCCCCAATAGCCGGGGCGCTGGAAAGGCCCGGGGACTCGATGCCCGCGGCGTCGAAAAAGCCGGGCGCGCTCTCCCCCAGGACGAAGTCGTCCCCGTCCTCGTGGGCCCGCAGGCCGGAGAAGGAGGTGATGACCTGCCGGGTGGGGATGTTCTTCACCCCCAGGGCGGATTTCTCCAGCACCTCCTGGAGGCCTGGGGCGGTGGTGGCGGTGTCCTCTTTGCAGCCGATGTCCTTGGCGGTAGGGCCCAGCAGCAGGTTGCCGTGGACCGTGGGGGACACCAGCACGCCCTTGCCGTACTTGCCCGGCAGCTGGAACACCGTGCGGCTCACGTGGCCGCCGGCGGTGTGGTCCAGCAGGCAGTACTCGCCCCGGCGGGGGGTGATGTGCAGCTTGTCCTCACAGACCCAGTTGTGGATTTCGTCGGCGAACACCCCGGCGGCGTTGACCACCGCCCGGGCGGCAAAGTCCCCCTGGCTGGTGTGGACCACCCAGCCCTCCCCGGCCCGCTCCAGGCCGGTGACCTGGGTGTCGAAGGAGAACTCCACCCCGTTTTTAGCGGCGCTCTCCGCCAGGCCCAAGGTCAGCTCGAAGGGGCACACAATGCCCGAGGTGTTGGCAAGCAGGGCCCCCTGCACCTCCTCCGAGAGGTTGGGCTCCAAAGCCCGGGCCTGCTCCCCGGTGAGCAGCTCCATGTCCGGCACGCCGTTTGCCACGCCCCGGTCGTAGAGCTCCCGCAGCTTGGGCAGCTCCTCCTTGGCGAAGCACACCACAAAGGCCCCCACCCGCCGGAAGGGGATGTCCAGCTCTTGGCTGAGCGTATCCATGCTCTGGTTGCCCGCCACATTCATCTTCGCTTTCCAGGTGCCGGGCTCCGCGTCGAACCCGGCGTGCACAATGGCGGAGTTTGCCTTGCTGGTGCCCTCGCACACATCCAGGGCGCGCTCCACCACCAGGAAGCTGCCCCTCCTGCGGGAGAGCTCCCTGGCCACGGCGGCGCCCACCACACCGGCGCCCACCACAATGGCATCGTACTGTTTCATTCCTTTTCGCCCCCAATTCCTTTCCAGCCGGCCCAGGCCATCCCCGGGCCGGAAAGATTCCTATAGCTAGGTATTAGGATAGCACAAACCACACCAGTCCGCAAGGAAATATCTTGTGAAAAAAATGGGCATTTCCCTTGACAGGCCGGGCAAAATCAGAGAAAATAAAGGGTATAGAATGCAACTCCCCCCCGTTTGGGGAGGAATATAGAAAGGACGCGAGTTGTATGGCATATTTAATCGGCATCGACCTGGGCACCAGCGGCACCAAAACCGTGCTTTTCGACCAGGAGGGCCATGTGGTGGCCAGCGCCACCGTGGAGTACCCCATGTATCAGGAGCACAACGGCTGGGCCGAGCAGGACCCCCTGGACTGGTGGAACGCCACCTGCCAGACCATCAAGGCCGTTATCGAAAAGAGCGGCGTCTCCAACCAGGAGGTTAAGGCGGTGGGCATCTCCGGCCAGATGCACGGCCTGGTGATGCTGGACAAGGAGGGCAACCTGCTGCGCCGCTCCATCATCTGGTGCGACCAGCGCACCGCCGCCGAGTGCGAGGAAATCACCCAGCGGGTGGGCCAGCAGCGGCTGATTGAAATCACCGCCAACCCCGCCTTGACAGGCTTTACCGCCTCTAAGATTCTGTGGGTGCGCAACCACCAGCCCGAGCTCTACGCCAAGTGCGCCCACATTCTGCTGCCCAAGGACTATGTGCGCTACATGCTCACCGGCGAGTTCGCCACCGAGGTCTCCGACGCCTCCGGCATGCAGCTGCTGGACGTGCCCGGCCGCTGCTGGAGCCAGGAAGTCCTGGAAAAGCTGGACATCGACCCCGCCCTCTTGGCCAAGGTGTACGAGTCCCCCGAAGTCACCGGCGAAATCACCTCCCGCGCCGCGGAGCTCACCGGCCTGAAGGCCGGCACCCCCGTGGTGGGCGGCGCCGGCGACAACGCTGCCGCTGCCGTGGGCACCGGCGTGGTCCGGGACGGCAAGGCCTTCACCACCATCGGCACCTCCGGCGTGGTGTTCGCCCACACCGACAACATCTCCATCGACCCCAAGGGCCGTGTACACACCTTCTGCTGCGCCGTGCCCGGCGCCTGGCACGTGATGGGCGTCACCCAGGGCGCTGGCCTCTCCCTCAAGTGGTTCCGGGATAACTTCTGCGGCGCCGAGAAGGAGACCGCCCTCGGCATGGGCAAGGACCCCTACTTCCTCATGGACCAGGAAGCCGAGCGCTCCCCCATTGGCTGCAACCGCCTGCTGTACCTGCCCTACCTCATGGGCGAGCGCACCCCCCATCTGGACCCCGACTGCCGCGGCGTGTTCTTTGGCCTCTCCGCCATGCACACCAAGTGGGATATGCTCCGGGCTGTGATGGAGGGCGTCACCTACTCCCTGCGCGACTGCATGGAAATCCTCCGCGGCATGGGCCTGGACATCGGCGAGATGTACGCCTGCGGCGGCGGCGGCAGCTCCCCCCTGTGGCGGCAGATGCTGGCCGACGCTTACAACTGCCCTGTCACCACCGTCAAGTCCAAGGAAGGCCCCGCTTTGGGTGTGGCCATTCTGGCTGGCGTGGGCGCTGGGCTGTACCCCTCTGTGCAGGAGGCCTGCGACGTGATGATTCAGACCAACCAGCCCCAGAACCCCATCGCGGAGAACGTGCCCCAGTACGAGAGCTTCTACCAGGTTTACAAGAGCCTGTACCCCGCTTTGAAGGAGAACTTCAAGCTTCTGGCCAAGGCGGAATAAACCATCACTATCACCCAACACAAAAGGGGAGGAACCAGGTGTTCCTCCCCTTTTTCGCGCCCGCTTCCCGGCTTCTCCCACACAAAAACCACCAGCCCGCAGGCTGGTGGTTTTCCTTTTCCCTATGGTTCGCAGCGGCTCGCTTACAGGCCCAGCAAAGCAGGGGCAGCGGCCTTCATCTTCTCAATCTCCGCCAGGGACTCGTCCATGGTGGCGCCCTTGCCGGAGAGGTAAATCTTAATCTTGGGCTCGGTGCCGGAGGGGCGCACAATCAGCTTGCAGCCGTTCTCCAGGCGGTACTCCAGCACGTTGGACTTGGGCAAATCGATGGCGCCCTCCTTGTCCCCATAGGACTGGCTCAGCTGGTAGTCGCTGCGGCCCACAACCTTGGCCCCGGCAATCTCCGTGGGAGGCTCCTGCCGCAGGGTGTCCATGATTTTCTGCATGGTCTTCATGCCGTCCTCGCCCTCGAAGCCGAAGTTCAAGGTGGCGTTCTGGTAGTAGCCGTAGGTCTCGTACAGCTCGTTCATCACGTCCACCAGAGTCTTGCCCTGGCGCTTGTAGTAGGAGGCCATCTCGCAGATGAGCATGCTGCCGTCCACGGCGTCCTTGTCCCGGACGTAGCCGCCGGACAGGTAGCCGTAGCTCTCCTCAAAGCCCAGCAGGTAGCTGTTGGCGTTGCCCTCTTTCTGCTCCAGCTCGGCGATGATGTCGCCGATGTACTTAAAGCCCGTCAGGCAGCGGCGCATCTCAACGCCGTAGTGCTGGGCGATGGGGTCCACCATGTCCGTGGAGACAATGGTGGTCACGGCCACGGGATGGGCGGGCAGCTTGCCCTGCTCCTGCTTGACCCGGGCGATGAAGTCCAGCAGCAAAATGCCCACCTCGTTGCCGGTCATCAGCTTGAACTCGCCGCCCTGCTTCACGGCGATGCCCACCCGGTCGCTGTCCGGGTCGGTGGCCAGCAGCAGGTCCGGCTGGACCTTTTCGCACAGCTCCAGGCCCTTCTGCAAAGCCTCCCGGAACTCGGGGTTGGGATAGGGGCAGGTGGGGAAGTTCCCGTCGGGCTCGGCCTGCTCGGGCACCACGGTGACGTCCCTAATGCCGATGCGCTCCAAAATGCGCAGCACGCAGGTCTTGCCGGCGCCGTTTAAGGGGGTGTACACCAGCTTTAAGTTGCTGGCGTCGTCGATGAGGCTCTCCTGGTACACAGCGTCCAGGAAGGCATCCACGGTTTCGTCGCCGATGTATTCGATGAGGCCCTGCTTGACACCCTCCTCAAAGTCCATGCGCTTTACCCCGGAGAAGATGTCCAGGGACTTGATTTCCTGGGTGATGCCGTCGGCCATGTCCGAGGTGATTTGGCAGCCGTCGCTGCCATAGGCCTTGTAGCCGTTGTACTTGGCGGGGTTGTGGCTGGCGGTGACGCAGATGCCCGCGTCGCACTGCAAGTGCCGCACCGCGAAGGACAGGGCGGGGGTGGGCATCAGTTGGGGATAGAGGTATGCCTTGATGCCGTTGGCGGCCAGCACCGCCGCGGACTGCTGGCAGAACAGCACGCCCTTGTTGCGGCTGTCGTGGGCAATGGCCACGGACTGGGGCTTGCCATTGGCGTGCTTTAGCAAATAGTTGGCCAGGCCCTGGGTGGCCTTGCGCACGGTGTAGACGTTCATGCGGTTGGTGCCCGCGCCAATGACGCCCCGCAAACCGGCGGTGCCAAACTCCAAGTCCATATAAAAGCGGTCGTTGATTTCTTCCTCTTGGCCCTGGATGGACTGCAGCTCCTCTGTAAGGTCCGGGTCATCCAAAGGCTGGTTCAGCCATCTCTCATACTCTGTCATGTTTGAAGCCTTCCCTTCCTGTCTAGGCGCCTGGATGCTGCCTGGCGCCAGAGAGTTTGCTTAGATTTCTATTATTTAGATTACCATTTTTTGTATCTCATGTCAACTCAAAACAGGTCGTGTTTACGGGAGTTTTACAATGTTTGTCACAATCCCCTGGGGGGTGATGTCCACCGTGCCGTAGGTGGCCTCCCAGCTGTTTAAAGAGCCGGGGTTTAGCAGATACAGCCCGTCGTCGTAGTCCTCCAGGGCGTTGTGGGTGTGGCCGTACAGGGCCACCTGGGCGCCCCTCTCCCGGGCGGCGCAGGCAAAGGTGTACAGGCCGGATTTCACCCCGTAGTAGTGGCCGTGGGTGTAGAAAATCTTCACGCCCTGGGCGGTAAACTCCCCGGTCAGGGGCAAGTCGGAGCCAAAGTCGCAGTTGCCCCGCACCGCCAGGAACATCTTCTCCGGGAAGGCCCGCTTGGCCCGCAGGAGCTCCTCCTCCCCGTCCCCCAGGTGGATGACCACCTCCGCCTTGGGCTGGGCCAAAATGGCCCGGCGCAGGCTGCTGTCGTTGCCGTGGGTGTCGGACACCACTAAAATTCGCATGGGTAAAACCCTTCCTTTCCAAAAGATACAACGCGCCCTCCCCAGACGGCCCGTCATTTTTTCCCCCCTGCCGCATACTATGGGAACAGGGCCGGCCTTGCCACCGGCCATCCCACGTGAAAGGGGGTATCCACGGGAATGACTCCCAACGAAAACCAGCTGGAAGCCCTGCTGAAACTGGCCGCCCAGCGCATGGGCACCACGCCCCAGGCCTTGAAAGACGCCGCCCAGCGGGGGGACCTCTCCCACCTGGCGGGCAACGCCAGCGGCCAGGACGCCGCCAACCTGCGGAAAGTCCTCTCCGACCCGGAGGCCGCCAAAAAGCTGCTCTCCACGCCCCAGGCCCAAAAGCTGCTGCAGCTTTTAGGCAGCCAGGGCAAGCCCAACCCATAAACGCCTTTGGCAGAAAGGAGCTCTCCCATGGACGACCTGACCCAACAGCTGCAAAAAGTCCTCTCGGACCCCCAGACCATGGGGCAGCTCCAGGGGCTGTTAAGCTCCCTGGGCGGCCAGGAGGAAAAGCCCGCCCCTGCCCCCTCCGGCGGGCCGGACCTCTCCGCCCTGCTGGGGGCCTTGGGCGGCGGGCAAGCCTCCCCGCCCCCGGCGGAAAGCCCCTCCACCGCCCTGGCGGGGCTCAACCCCCAGGCGCTGTCCCTCATGGCCCGCCTGGGGCCCTTGCTCAGCCAGGCCAATCGCGAGGACGACGCCACCCGGCTGCTGCGGGCGCTGCGCCCCCTGCTGGGGGAGGCTCGCCAGAAAAAGGTGGACGAAGCCATCCAGATTTTACAGATGCTGCGGCTGCTGCCCCTGCTCAAGGAGAGCGGCGTCTTTTCCGGGCTGCTGTCCGGCCTGTTGTAGGAAGGGGGCGTGGCTGTGCCCAACGAGGTAGACATGAACAAGCTGCGGGAGGAAGCTGCCCGCCGCGCCCGGGAGATGCAGGCCCGGGCCCACATCCCGCCTCCCAGGAAGCCCCCCAAGGAGCCGCCCCGGCAGGAGCCTCCGCCGCCCGAGCCCTCTCCCCCGCCTGCGCCTGCACCGGCGCCCAAAGGGGAGCCCGGCCTGCTGGACGCCTTTTTCCAAGACAAGGAGCGCACCATCATTTTGGCGCTGCTGCTCCTGCTCAGCGGGGACGAGAAAAACCACGAGCTGCTGTTCGCCCTGCTGTTTTTGCTGCTGTGATTCAGCGCACCTGGCCGCTGCCCCGGATGAGGAACTTTGTGCTCACCAGCTGTTCCAGCCCCATGGGGCCCCGGGCGTGGAGCTTCTGGGTGGAGATGCCAATCTCCGCCCCCAGGCCAAACTGGCCGCCATCGGTAAAGCGGGTGCTGGCGTTGACGTACACCGCGGCGGCGTCCACCTCGTTGAGGAACCGCTGGGCGGCGGTGTAGTTCTCCGTGACGATGCACTCGCTGTGGCCGGTGGAGTACCGGGCAATGTGCTCCAATGCCTCCTCCAACGAGGCCACCACCTTCACCGCCAGGATGTAGTCCAAATACTCTGTGGCCCAGTCCTCCTCTGTGGCGGGGGGTATCCCCGGCAGGATGGCCTGGGCTTTTTCGCAGCCCCGCAGCTCCACCTGCTTTTCGTCCAGCCGGGCCTGGATTGTAGGCAGGGCCTCCTCCGCCACGTTCTGGTGCACCAGGATGGTCTCAATGGCGTTGCACACCGAGGGCCGGGAGCACTTGGCGTTGTAGATGATGTTGGCGGCCATATTCAAATCGGCATCCTTGTCCACATAGACGTGACAGTTGCCCACGCCGGTTTCTATCACAGGCACCCGGGCGTTCTCCTTCACCGAGCGGATGAGCCCCGCCCCGCCCCGGGGGATGAGCACGTCCAGGTACTCCGTCAGGGCCATCAGCTCTTGGGCGGACTGGCGGGAGGTGTCCTCCACCAGCTGGACGCAGTCGGCAGGCAGGCCCCCTTCCGCCAAGGCCTCCCGCAGCACCTTGACCACCGCCTGGTTGGAGCGGAAGGCCTCCTTCCCGCCCCGGAGGATAACGGCGTTCCCCGCCTTCAGGCACAGGGCGGCGGCGTCGCTGGTGACGTTGGGCCGGGCCTCGTAGATGATGCCGATAACCCCCAGGGGCACCGTGACCTTCTCCAGCTGAAAGCCGTTGGGGAGCCTCTGGCCGGAGAGGGTCTTCCCCACCGGGTCGGCGGACTTGGCCACCTCCTCCACGGCGGCGGCCATATCTTGAATGCGGGCCTCTGTCAAAGACAGGCGGTCCAGCAAAGCCCGGGACATGCCCGCCTCCCGCCCCGCCTGGACGTCCAGGGCGTTGGCGGCCAGCAGCTCCTCCCGCCGCTGCCGCAGGGCGCCGGCGGCGTGGAGCAAAGCGGACTCCTTCAAAGCGCCCGCGTTGGCAAGGGCCCGGGCCGCGGTTTTGGCCCGGGCGCCCATTTCGTTCATGGTCATGGTACAGCCTCCTTTGTAAGGGTATGGTAACACGCCGCAAGGGCGCGTAGAGATTTGCGGTGAGCCGGGCGGCAACGGAAAAATTCGGGCCTGTGTCCATGCGTTCCGCCTCTGCCCCACTGCCTGCTTTCGGGGATACCGGCTGCGGCGTGTGCGCCCCGTCCGCTGGATTTGTTGGGGCTGGCGTCCAGCCATGCCGAAGCTTTTTGTAAAAGCTTCATCCGTCTTTGGCGCCGCTTTTTACACGGGGAACACGGTCCCCACGTCCTCGCCCCGCAGCAGCTGGTAGAGGGTTTCCGTGTGGCTGCCGGAAATCACCGCCGTAGGGATCCCCTGGCTTTTGGCCAGCTTGGCGGCCTTCAGCTTGGTGGCCATGCCTCCTGTGCCACGGTTGGAGCCCGCGCCCCCGGCCAGCTCCTCCACGGCAGGGGTGATTTCCTCCACCCGGGGGATGCGCCGGGCCTGGGGGTTTTTCCGGGGGTCGCTGTCGTACAGGCCGTCGATGTCCGTCAGGATGATGAGCCCCTGGGCGCCGCACAGCCCCGCCACCACTGCGGAGAGGGTGTCGTTGTCGCCGAAGTTCTTGCCCTCCAGCTCTTGGGTCTCCACGGTGTCGTTCTCGTTCACCACCGGGATGACCCCCATGGAGAGCAGCTCCCGGAAGGTGTTCTGCACGTTCTCCCGGCCCCGGGGGAAGTCCACCACGTCGGCGGTGAGCAGCACCTGGGCCACGGTGTGGTCGTACTCCCCAAAGAACTTGTCGTAGAGGAACATCAGCTCGCACTGGCCAATGGCGGCCAGCGCCTGCTTTTTCTCCGTCTCCTCGGGGCGCTGGGGCAGGCCCAGCTTGCCCATGCCCACGCCGATGGCGCCGGAGGAAACCAGCACCAGCTTCCGCCCGGCGTTCTGCAAATCCGAGAGGGTGCGGCACAGCCGTTCCAGCCGCCGCAGGTTTACCTTGCCGTTTTCATAGGTGAGGGTGGAGGTGCCCACCTTCACCACCAGCACTTGTGCGTCTTTCAGTTCCATATCCATCCAAGGGCTGCAGCCCCTTCCTTTCCCTTAGTTTCTCACAATTCTGCCCCCACCCACCACGGTGTCCCCGTCGTAGAGCACCAAGGCCTGGCCGGGGGTGATGGCCCGCTGGGGCTGGTCGAACACCACCCGCAGCTCGTCGGGGCCGGTTTGCACCACGGTGGCGGGCTGCTCCTTCTGCCGGTAGCGCACCCGGGCCTTTACCCGCAGGGGCTCTGGGATGCTCTCCACGGAAATCAAGTTCACATCCCGGGCCGCCACCGTTTGGGAGAACAGCTCCTCGGCCTTGGAGAGCACCACCTGGTTGTTTTCCACGTCCAGCTCCTTGACGAACATGGGCTGGGGGAAGGAAAGCCCCAGGCCCTTGCGCTGGCCCACGGTGTAGTGGATGATGCCCTTGTGCTGGCCGTAGACCTCCCCCTGGGTGCCCACAAAGTCTCCGGGGGGGAAATCCCTTCCCGTCCACCGGCGGATGAAGGCGGCGTAGTCCCCGTCGGGCACAAAGCAGATGTCCTGGCTGTCCCGCTTTCTGGCGTTGACAAAGCCGTGCTCCTCCGCCAGGCGGCGTGTCTCCTCCTTGGTGAGCCCACCCAAAGGCAACAGCAGCCGGGAGAGCTCCCACTGGGTGAGGGAGTAGAGCATATAGCTTTGGTCCTTGTTCTCATCCAGGCCCTTTTTCAAAAGCCACCGGCCGGTGGCCCTGTCCTGCTCCACCCGGGCGTAGTGGCCTGTGGCCACATAGGGGAAGCCAATCTCCTCCCCCCGGTGCATCAGCTTGGCAAACTTGATGTACCGGTTGCAGTCGATGCAGGGGTTGGGCGTCTCCCCCCGCTGGTAGGCGGCGGCAAAGCGGTCCATCACCTCCCGGCGGAAGGCCTCCTTAAAGTTGAACACGTAAAAGGGCATCCCCAGGCGGAAGGCCACGCTGCGGGCGTCGGCCACATCGTCCACGGAGCAGCAGGTGCGCTCCCCGGGAAAGGCCTCCTCCGGCAGGCCCCTATCGCTGTTGTCGGTCAAGGCCAAGGTGACGCCCACGCAGTCGAAGCCCTGCTGCTGGCAGAGAAGGGCCGCCACGCTGGAATCCACCCCGCCGCTCATAGCGATGATGGCTTTCTTTTCCACAGGGGCCTGTGCGTTTGTGGAATCCCTCATCGAATCAGCTTCTTCAGTTCCAGGGCCTTGCCCAAATCCCCCTGGGCCTTCAGCTTGCCAAAGGTAAAGGCGGCCACGGGGTCCAGCTTGCCGTCGATGAGCTTCTGGAAGTTCTCGTCGGAGATGGTGATTTCCACATCCCGGTCGTGGTACTCGTAGGGCTCAATGGCCAAGTGGCCGCCCTTCATCTCCACGTAGAAGGTGCCGGCGGCCTGGCCGGTGAGGTTGATTTGGATGCGGGTGGGGTCGGACACCTGGGAGACATCGGCGCCCAGAAAGCGGGTTTTTACCTGCTGGAAAAGCTCTTGGAAGGTCATAGGGAGAACTCCTTTCAATGGGAAATACTAGTTTCATGTTACCACAGGAAAGTGTGGAAAACAATGTATTGTTTTACTAAAATAACGTGTGTTATAAGATGGTTTTTCGTCCACCCTTTTCAAAAAGGCGGCAGGTGTGGGAGGGCGGCCTGCCGCGCAAAGCGGGGCTCCGCTTCCCAAAGGACCGGGGGAACGGGGAGCGCCGCTTCCGCCTGGCACAAACAAAAACCAGCGCCAACACCTTGCTTGGGTGCGGCGCTGGCCTGTTGTGTTTCTTCCGATGGGCTTGCCCTGTGGACTGCCTGTTGCTGAGCCCTACAAGGCTTCCCTTTGTTTCACGCGGAGCTTTGCCCCGCTTTTTTTAAAAGGGCGGCAGCCTGCGGCTTGCCTTACTCCCGGTGCTCCCGGCGGGGCCGGCGGTCCCTATCGCGGTGCTCCCGGCGGGGCTTTTCGGAGATGTCGTTCTCCGGCACGGCGCCGTCCAAATCGATGAGGGCGTCCCGGCGGCTGAGGTTCAGGCGGCCCTTGTCGTCGATTTCCAGCACCTTCACCTTGACGATGTCGCCCACGTTCACCACGTCGGTGACCTTCTCGGTGCGCTTCACGTCCAGGCGGGAGATGTGCACCAGGCCTTCCTTGCCCGGGGCAATCTCCACAAAGGCGCCGAAGTCCATCAGCCGGGTGACGCGGCCGTTGTAGTAGGAGCCGGGCTCGGGGTCGTTGACAATGGTGTCCACAATGTCCAAAGCCCGCTGGCACTTGGCCAAATCCAGGCCGGAGATGAACACATGGCCGTCCTCTTCCACGTCCATCTTCACTTCGCACTCGGCGCAAATCTTCTGGATGACCTTGCCGCCGCTGCCGATGACCTCCCGGATCTTGTCCACGGGAATCTGGGTGGAGAGCATCTTGGGGGCGTAGGGGGAGAGCTCGGGGCGCACCTCGGGGATGGCCTTCAAGATGATTTCGTCAATGATATAGTTGCGGGCCTTGTGGGTCTTTTCCAGGGCTTCCTTCACCATTTCGGGGGTCAGGCCCTGAATCTTCAAATCCATCTGGATGGCGGTGATGCCCTTCTTGGTACCGCCCACCTTAAAGTCCATGTCGCCGAAGAAGTCCTCAATGCCCTGGATGTCCACCATGGTCATCCAGCGGTCGCCCTCGGTGATAAGGCCGCAGGAGATGCCGGCCACAGGGGCCTTGATGGGCACGCCCGCGTCCATCAGGGCCAAGGTGGAGCCGCAGATGGAAGCCTGGCTGGTGGAGCCGTTGGAGGACAGCACCTCGCTGACCAGGCGGATGGTGTAGGGGAACTCGTCCACGCTGGGGATGACAGGCACCAGAGCCCGCTCGGCCAAGGCGCCGTGGCCGATCTCCCGGCGGCCGGGGCCCCGGCTGGGCTTGGTCTCGCCCACGGAGTAAGAGGGGAAGTTGTAGTGGTGGATGTACCGCTTGGTCTCCTCCTCGTCGATGCCGTCCAGCAGCTGGTTGTCCCGGATGGAGCCCAGGGTGGCCACGGTGAGCACCTGGGTCTGGCCACGGGTGAACATGCCGGAGCCGTGGACGCGGGGCAGCAAGGCCACCTCGGCGGCCAGGGGGCGCATGTCGTCCATGCCGCGGCCGTCCACGCGCTTCTGCTCGTCCAAGAGCCAGCGGCGCACCACGTACTTCTGGGTCAGGTACAGGCACTCGTCGATTTTGGCCTCCTGGTCGGGGTACTCCTGGGCGAAGTGCTCGTGCACGTCCTCGTAGACGGGCTTCAGGCGCTCGTCCCGCACGTTCTTGTCGTCGGTGTCCAAAGCGGCCCGCACAGCGTCCTCGGCGTAATCCCGGATGGCCTCGAACATCTCGTGCTCCGGCTTGTTGGAGGGGTAGGAGAACTTCTCCTTGCCGATCTGGGCCTGGATATCCTTGATAAACTGGATGATTTTCTGGTTTGCCTCGTGGCCGGCCATGATGCCGTTGTACATATCCTCGTCGGACACCTCGTTGGCGCCGGCCTCAATCATGGCGATGCGCTCGTCGGTGGAGGCCACGGTAACGGCCATCTCGCTGACCTTGCGCTCCTCAGCGTTGGGGTTGATGATAAACTCCCCGTCAATCAGGCCCACGGAAACGCCGGAGATGGGGCCCTTCCAGGGGATGTCAGAGATGGAAAGGGCGATGGAGGTGCCAATCATGGCGGCAATCTCCGGGGAGTTGTCCTGGTCCACGGACATCACGGTGCAGACGATGGACACGTCGTTGCGCATGTCCTTGGGGAACAGGGGGCGGATGGGCCGGTCGATCATGCGGCAGGTGAGGGTGGCCTTCTCGCTGGGGCGGCCCTCACGGCGGAGGAAGGCCCCGGGGATCTTGCCCACGGAGTAGAGCTTCTCTTCATAGTCCACAGACAGGGGGAAGAAATCGATGCCATCCCGGGGCTTGGCAGAGGCTGTGGCCGCCACGTGGACCACGGTGTCCCCATAGCGCACCAGGCACTCGCCGTTGGCCAGCTGGGCCATTTTCCCAGTCTCCACCACCAGCGGCCGCCCCGCCAGCTCTGTTTCGAACACTCTGAAATTCTCGAACATAACAGGTTCCTTTCTCCCTGGCACTCCCGCCAGGGCGGTTACTCAAAAGGCGGCCCCTGTTTTCCAAGGAAACAAGCCGGCCGGGTTCTCCAGCTGGTTTGCTTGTAAAACAGGTCCCGCCCCAAAAAAGAGCGAAAGGCTGTGCCCGCCGGCCAAAAGGCCCACAGTCACAGCCCGCTTCTTTTCTCTTACTTACGGATGCCCAGCTCGGCAATGATGGCGCGGTAGCGCTCGATGTCGATTTTGGTCAGGTAGTTGAGAAGGTTTCTCCGCTGGCCGACCATCTTCAGCAGGCCACGGCGGGAGTGATGGTCCTTCTTGTTCACGCGCAGGTGCTCGGTCAGGTCGTTGATGCGCTTGGTCAGCACAGCGATCTGCACCTCGGGGGAACCGGTGTCGCCCTCGTGCCGGGCATACTTCTGGATGATTTCGGTCTTTTCAGTCTTAGTCATGGTACATTCCACCTTTTCCGCGGCAGCGCCGCTTTGTATTCACCCAGCTCCACAGGTAGGGGTCGGTGACTCCCTTACCCGAGGGGCGGGCAGCTTGCTTATTTTACCATAGGGCGCGGTTTTTGTAAAGTGGTTTCCGGGAAATATCACGGGAAAACCCTGGCAAAACAGCCCTTTTACCCCCGGCTGGCGGGGAACGCCGGGGGCGGCGTGTGGGCGGCTACCGCCTGGGCCTGGCGGCCGTTGTGGGTGATGGCGGCTTTTAATTCCTCCAGGGAAGCAAACTTCCGCTCGGGCCGCAAAAACTCCAGCAGGAACACCCGCACCCGCTTGCCGTACAAATCGCCGGAAAACTCCGGCATCCAGGTTTCGGCCAGCACCTTGTCCGAGCCCACCGTGGGCTTTACCCCCACGTTGGTCACGCCGTAGAAGAACTGCCCCCCCACCCGGCACCAGCTGGCGTACACCCCGAACCGGGGCAGCACAAAGCCCTCTGGAATGGCCTGGTTGATGGTGGGCGTGCCCAGCCCCGTGCCGATGTGGTTGCCGTGAATCACCTCCAGGGAGAAGCCGAAGGGCCGCCCCAGCAGCCGGTTGGCGGTGGGGATGTCCCCCGCCTCCACGGCTTTGCGGATGCGGGTGGAGCTGACCTTCTCCCCGCCGTCCTCCACAGGGGGCACCACATACAGCTCCACGCCGGCCTCCTGGCAGAGGGAGCGCAGCAGGGCCACATCCCCCGCGGCGCCCTTGCCAAAGCGGAAGTCCTCCCCGCAGCACAGGCGGCGGGCGTTGCAGGCCGCAAAGAGCACCTGCCGGACAAAGTCCTCCGCCTGCCAGTCCCGCACCTGGGCAAAGTCCAAGGAGTACAGGGTGGAAATGCCCGCGTCCTCCAGCAGGCGCTCCTTGTCCCGGCCGGTGAGCACCGCGCTGTTCCCCGAGGGGCTGGCGCAGAAGGTGAACACCGCGGGCTCCAAAGCCTGGCCGCCGGCCCCCGGGGCGCAGGCGGCGTGGATGACCGCCATGTGGCCCCGGTGCAAACCGTCAAAGGCGCCCAAGGCCAAGGAACAGGGCGCGGGCCGCTGCTGGGCCAGCAGCTCCCCCACCTGGTGGATGATTCTCATGGCGTTCCCTCCTGTTCCAAAAAGGATTTTACAAACCGCAGCTGGCCTGCCTCCGGCTCCACGCGGCCCAGCCCCAGGAACAGCCCCTGGGGGCCCTTCACCCGGCACAGGCCCTCTGGGGGCACGCGCCGCAGCCGCTCCAAATCCAATGCGCCGCCGTTTTGGAAGCGCTGGGCCTGGGCGGGGCTGACCCACACCGCAGGGTACTCCCCAAAGAGCCGCTCCACCGGCAGCAAGGCCTCCTCCAGGCGGCCCTCCGCCGCCAGGGCTTTCAGCTCCTCCAGGGAGCGGGCGTCCCCCTCCCCAAAACCGCAGGCCCGCACCCGGCGCAAAGCCGTCATGGTGCCGCAGCTGCCCGCCGCCTTGGCGATGTCCTCAATGAGCACCCGGATGTACGTCCCCTTGGAGCAGGCCACCCGCAGGCGGCCCTCCCGGCTTTGGGCGTCGTAGGAGAGCAGCTCCAGGGCGGAGACTGTCACCGGCCGGGCCTGCCGCTCCACCTCCAGGCCTTTGCGGGCCAGCTCGTACAGGCGCTTGCCCCCCACGGACACCGCGGAGTACATGGGCGGCACCTGCAAAATCTCCCCCCGGAAGGCGGGCAAAGCGGCCTCCAGGGCCTCCTGGGAGACGGGGGCGGGGCTTTCCTCCACCACCTGGCCGGTGATGTCCCCGGTGTCCCGGCGCTCTCCCAGGCGGAAGGCGGCGGTATACTCCTTATCCGTGTCCGGCAGGAAGTTCAGCGCCTTGGCCGCCCGCCCCAGCAGGACAGGCAGCACGCCGGTGGCCATGGGGTCCAAGGTGCCGGTGTGGCCGATTTTCTTTTCGCGGGCCAGCCCCCGCAGCACCGCCACTGCGTCGAACGAGGTAAACCCCTGGGGCTTGTCCAATATCAGTATGCCGTTCATAAATCCTCCTTGGGGCAGGTCGAGCGGCAGAGAATGGCGGTCCTGCGCCAGCAGGATGGAGATTCCAAAAATCTCCAAGACATTCTCTCTGTAAACAGCATCAGCTGTTTACTGCTCCTCTACAAAGCTGTAGAAGGCCTTCTCCTTGCCTTCGTCCTCGTCTTTTACCGTGCCCACGCTTTGGGTGTAGAGGGTGAACTCCTCCTCCCCGTCCAGCTGGAAGGTCTTGTCACACAGCTTCTGGTCATAGGCGCCGATGCCGCAGGTGCCCAGGCCCAAGGCGGTGCAGGCCAGGTACAGGTTCTCCCCCACGTGGCCCATGTCCGCCATAATCATCCGGTGGGCGTGGATGCCGTAGCGCCACTCGCTGCGGTAGGGCACAAAGCTCCAGTAGAACACCACGTTGCTTTTGGCCGCCCAGCGCTGGCCGCACAGGCCTTCCTCCACCAGGGCGAACAGCGCCTCCTTGTCCTCCATGGGGGCGAGCAGCTCCAGCTGGTGGGTCATGGGCAGGTAGTGGTAGGCCCCGGGCAGCAGGCCCTCCACCTGGCGCACCAGCAGGTAGGTCTCAAAGGGGTGCCGGGCCCCGCCGCAGGGGGCGGTGCGGATGGTGGCGTAGCTCTTGCCACGGATGGACTTGATGCCCTGGGTGGCCCACAGCAAAAAGGAGAGCTGCAGCAGGCTCATGTCCTCCTGGGTGTAGACGCGGCTGCTCTTGCGCTTTGCCAGCAGCTGGTACAGGTTGTCCTCCAGGGACAGGCTCTCAAAATTCCGGGGCAGGTCGATGCGGTTCTCTGTCATAGGGGCCTTTACCAAGGGGGGCTGGGGCTTTTTCAGCTCCTGATCGGTTTTGTAGTCGCTGCCGTTCCGCTCCAATTCCGCGGTGTCCTGGGACTTTAAAAAGTCCCGCCCCCGCTGGATGGCCTCCTGAATCTTTCTCTCGTCCATGTGGCTCGCTCCTTTCCAAAGGTGGTTTTCCCAGCAGAACGCAGGGACGCCCTCTGGCAGCCCCTGCGCGTGTTACAGTAAGTTCAGCTCTTGCAAATAGGCCTGGCAGGCCTGCTCCAAGGCGGCCTGGGCCTCTTCCAGGGCGGCGCCCTCCAGCGAGCACCCAGCGGCCCCCTGGTGGCCGCCGCCTCCAAACCGGGCGCAGAGGACCGAGGCGTCCGCCGGGGGATTGGCCCGCAGGGAAACCTTCACCTTGCCCTCTTTCTCCTTTAAGGTGACGCCCAGCACCACCCCTTGGATTTCCCGGGGCAGCGAGGCGATGCCGTCCAAATCGCTTTCGGAAGCGCCGGTTTTCCCGTAGATGTCCAGGGGGATTTTCACCAGCGCCACCAGGCCGTTGCTGGAAAAGCGCAGGGAATCCATGGCCAGGCGCTCGGCCTCCACCTGGCCCCGGGACTTGCTCTCGAACATGGCCCGGTTGATGTCCGCCCCCCGGGCGCCGCGCTCCAGCAGGTCCGCGGCGATGCGGTGGGTGCGGGGGGTGACGCTGCGGTACCGGAAGCATCCCGTGTCCGTGGTGAGGCCGGTGTACAGGCAGTCGGCCACAGCCGGGGCCAGCTCCACCCCCAGCTCCACCAGCAGGGCGTAGATGAGCTCCACCGCCGCGGCGGCATGGGCGTCCACCCAGCGCTCCTGGGAGAAAGGCACGTGGGTGCCGTGGTGGTCGATGGCCAGCTCCACCCGGGCAAGATACTCCGGGGGGGCTTCCCCCAGCAGGCGCTTGTCCGCCACGTCCACTGTCATCACGTGGTCGGGCGCAAAGTCCCCCAGGGGGATGCCCGCAAAGAGATACTGGAACTTCTCCGGCACCGGGTCGGCGCAGAAGAAGCGCACCTGTTTTCCCAGGCTCACCAGGCCCCGCAGCAAGGCGCTGGCAGAGCCCAAGGTGTCCCCGTCAGGGGAGGCGTGGCTCATCACCAAAATCTTGTCCCAGCTTCGCAGCAGGGCGGCGGTTTGGGCGCAGTCCAGCATGGCTTATTCCTCCTGGCTGGGGGCGGCTTCGTCCCCGGCCTGTTCCGGCTCCAGGTGGTGGAGCAGCTGGGAGATGTGGGTGCCGTACTCGATGGAATCGGTGGCCTTAAAAAGCAGCTGGGGCACATGGCGCAGGGAGAGGCGCTTCCCCAGCTCCCGGCGGATGAACCCGGCGGCGGACTTTAAGCCCTGCACGGCGGTTTTGGAGCGCTCTAAGCCCTCCATGGTGCTGACATACACAGTGCAATAGGAGAGGTCGTTGGTGACCTCCACACGCACCAGGCTGAGGAGGCAATCCTTCACCCGGGGGTCCTTCACCTCCCGCAGGATGGCGGTGAGCTCCCGATGGATGTCCTCGGTGGTGCGGTCGATTTTAAAGCTAGGCATAGCGATGCCTCCTTTCCCCCACCTTTCTTGAAAGAAAGGTGGCAAAGAACTTTTTCGTCGCGGGACGCAGCGCAAGCCGCTGCTTAGCTTTCCGCAATTTAGCGTTCGGCGTCCGCGGGGGTTGCCACTATCAGAATGGCTCCCTTTCTTTCGATTTCTCGAAAGAAAGGTGGCAAAGAACTTTTTTCGTCACGGGGGGTTGCACCCCAGGCATGCCGCCCTCTCGCCTACGGCATGGGCGGAAAGGTCTCAGAAAAATAAACGGCGCGGACGTGCTCTAACCTCTCGCAGAGCACGAGCGTCAGCGAGCTGCCCAGGGCGCGAAAAGACAGCCCAGGCACTGGGTTTACTCCCGGTACTCCTCCATCTCGTAGGCTTCCAGGATGTCCCCCTGCTTGATGTCGGAGAACTTCTCCAGGGTGATGCCGCAGTCGTAGCCGTCGGCCACTTCCCGCACGTCGTCCTTAAAGCGCCGCAGGGAGGCCACCTTGTCGTCGGCCACGATGATGCCGTCCCGCACCACGCGCACCTGGGCGTTGCGGGTGATCTTGCCGCTGATGACGTGGCCGCCAATGACCATGCCCACGTTGGAAATCTTGTAGGTCTCCCGGCACTCGGCCTTGCCCAAAGCCACCTCGCGGAACTTGGGAGCCAGCATGCCCTTCATGGCGCTTTCAATCTCCTCGATGCAGTCGTAGATGATGCGGTACAGCCGCATGTCCACGCCGTCCCGCTTGGCGTTCTCCTCGGCCACGGGGTCGGGCCGCACGTTAAAGCCCACGATAATGGCGTTGGAGGCGTTGGCCAGCATGACGTCGCTTTCGCTGATGGCGCCCACCGCCCCGTGGATGATGTGCACCCGCACCTCGTCGTTGGAGAGCTTCTCCAGGGACTGGCGCACGGCCTCCACAGAGCCCTGCACGTCGGCCTTGACGATGATTTTCAGCTCCTTCATGTCGCCCTCTTTCATCTGCTCGAACAGATTGTCCAGGGTGACCTTGGTCTGGGAGTTGAACTGCTCCTCCTTGCGCTCGTTGATGCGCTGCTCCACCAGCTCACGGGCCAGGCGCTCGTCGGACACGGCGTTGAAGATGTCGCCGCCCACGGGCACGTCGCCCAGGCCGGTGATCTCCACAGGCACGCTGGGCCCGGCTTCCTTCACCCGGCGGCCCCGGTCGTCCATCATGGAGCGCACACGGCCCACGGTGGTGCCGGCAACAATGGTGTCCCCGGCGTGGAGGGTGCCGTTCTGCACCAGCACGGTGGCCACGGGGCCCATGCCCTTGTCCAGGCGGGCCTCGATGACGGTGCCCTTGGCGGCGCGGTCAGGGTTGGCTTTCAGCTCCATCATGTCGGCGGTGAGCAGGATCATCTCCAGCAAATCGTCGATGCCCTGCTTGGTGTGGGCAGAGACGGGGATGCAGGGGGTGTCGCCGCCCCACTCCTCGGGCACCAGCTCGTACTCGGTGAGCTGCTCCTTCACCCGCTCGGGGTTGGCGCCCTCCTTGTCCATCTTGTTGATGGCCACGATGATGGACACGCCGGCAGCCTTGGCGTGGTTGATGGCCTCCACGGTCTGGGGCATGATGCCGTCGTCAGCGGCCACCACCAGCACAGCGATGTCCGTCACCTGGGCGCCGCGGGCGCGCATGGTGGTGAAGGCGGCGTGGCCGGGGGTGTCCAGGAAGGTGATTTCCCGGCCGTCCACCTGCACCCGGTAGGCGCCGATGTGCTGGGTGATGCCGCCGGCCTCGCCCTCGGTGACGTGGGAGTGGCGGATGACGTCCAAAATGGAGGTCTTGCCGTGGTCCACGTGGCCCATGACCACCACAACGGGGGCCCGGGGCACCAGGTTGGCCTCATCGTCCTCGCTGTCGTCGATGATGCGCTCCTCGATGGTGACCACCACTTCCTTCTCCACCTTGGCGTGGAACTCGTCGGCCACCAGCACGGCGGTGTCAAAGTCGATGGTGTCGTTGATGGTGGCGAACACGCCCAGGCTCATCAGCTTCTTGATGACCTCGGGGGCGGAGACCTTCAGCCGCAGGGCGAACTCGCCCACGGTGATTTCGTCGGGCACCTCGATGGTGATGTGCTTGGCGGCCCGCTCCCGGGCGATGCGGTTCAGGCGCTCAGCCTCGGTCTCCCGCTTGCCCCGGCGCTGCTGGCCCCGGCGCTGGCTGTTCCGGTTGGGGAACTTCTGCTTGGTCACCACGTTGTCGGTGCGGGTCTTCACCTTCTGGTCGGCCAGCTGGTCGTATTTCTCGTTGTACTTGTCGATGTTCACATTGGAGGAACGGGTGTCCACCACGCGGCGGGTGGGCTGGTGCTTGGGCTGCTCCTGGGCAGGGGCGGCAGGCTGCTGGGCCTGGGGGGCCGGGCGCTTCTCCTGCTTTTCCGCCGCCTTTTGCTGGGGCTGGCCCTTCTGCTGGGGCTTCTCCTGGCGGGGGGCCGCCTGCTGGGCAGGGGCTGCCGGGGCGGGGGCAGCCTCCTGGCTGGCCCGCTGGGCAAAGTACTCGTCCAGGCTCTTCATGCTCCGCTGCTGGGTGAAGGCCTCGAACACCACGTCCAGCTCCTCCTCCGTCAGGGCGGTCATATACTTTTTGGGCTCGGGGAAGTACTTGGCCAGAATATCGATGACATCCTTGTTGGGGATATCCAGGTCCTTGGCCACTTCCCGCACTCTGTATTTAATCATCATGGGCATGTTCCTCCTTCTCTTCCGTCACGGCTTCCGCCAGCTCCTTCACGGCCTTGGCGAACCCCTTGTCTGTTATGGCCAGCACCCCGGCCCGCATGCCGCAGGCCCGGCCCAGCTCTTCCATGCCAAAATTCCCCCGCAGGGTGGGCACCCCGGCCCTGTCGCCCTCGTAGCGCAGGTTTTTCAGGGTTTTTTCCGAAATATCCCGGGCCACCAGCAGCAAAGCCGCCTTGTGGCCCCGGGCGGCGCTTACCGCCGCGTCGAACCCGGGCTCTATCTTCCCGGCCCTTCTGGCAAGCCCCAGCAAGGACAGCAGCTTATCCATGGCCGCCCCCCTTTCTCCGGGGGAGGGGCTCCTCCGGCTCCTCTATGACGATGATGGGCTGGCCCTTCTCATCCAGGGGGCCGGCAGGCTGCTGCGCCTCTTGGGCGGCCCGCTCTGCCTGGGCAATCTCCTCCTCCAGCCGCTGGTAGACCTCCTCGGGAATCTTGCAGGAGAAGGCCCGCTCCAGCCGCCGGGATTTCCGGGCCTGCTTTAGGCACTGGGCGTCCAGGCACAGGTAGGCCCCCCGGCCCGGTTTTTTCCCCGTCAGGTCCAGGCTGATTTCCGGCGGCAGGGGGCTGCCGCTTTCGTCCTCCTTCTGGGGGGCGCGCACCACCCGCGCCAGCTCTTTTTTGGGCTTCATCTCTCCGCAGCCCGCGCACATGCGCAGGGGCGTTTTCTTTGGGCGCATAGCCTCTCTCCTCCAATCCCTCCGGCAGGCAAGTCCCTGCCTTATTCTTCCTCGCCGTAAAAACCGCTTTCCGGCTTGATGTCAATCTTCCAGCCCGTCAGCTTGGCGGCCAGGCGGGCGTTCTGGCCCTTGTTGCCAATGGCCAAGGACAGCTGGTTGTCCGGCACCGTCACCTTGCAGGAGCGGGAGCCGTCCGCGGCGGTTTCCACAGACAGGACATTGGCCGGGGACAGCGCCGCGGCGATGAACTTCTCCGGCTCGTCGCTGTACTCCACAATGTCAATCTTCTCGCCGCCCAGCTCATCCACAATCTCCGAGACACGGCTGCCCCGGGTGCCGATGCAGGCGCCCACGGCGTCCACGTCGGGGTTGTGGCTCATCACGGCCAGCTTGGTGCGGGAGCCCGCCTCACGGGACACGGCCTTGATTTCCACAGTGCCGTCGTAGATTTCAGGCACTTCCGTCTCAAACATGCGCTTGACCAAATCGGGATGGGTGCGGGAGATGATGGCCTTGGGGCCCTTCTCCGTCTCCCGTACATCGACCACATACACTTTTATGTAGTCGCCCTCCTTCACATTCTCCCCGCCGATCTGCTCGTTCTTGGGCAGCACGGCCTCGGCCTTGCCGATCTTCAAGGAGATGGCGCCGGTGCGGGGGTCGATGCGCTCCACCAGGCCGCTGACCAGCTCCTGGTGCTTGCTCTGGAACTCCTGCATCATCTGGCCCCGCTCGCTGTCGCGGATGCCCTGGCGGATGATGTTCCGAGCCGTTTGGGCGGCCACCCGGCCAAACTGCTTGGTGTCCAGCTTAATGCGCACAAACCGGCCCACGCAGGCGGTGGGGTCCACCTGCTTGGCCTTGTCCAGCAGGTACTGGCGGTTGGGGTCCTCCACCTCTTCCACAATCTCCTTGCGCAGGTACACGTTGAACACGCCCTTCTCGGGGTCCACGTCGATGTCCACGTCCTCGTTGCCGTAGTTGTTCTTGCAGGCGGTGGAGATGGCCTTTTTAATCTTATCCAGCATAAACTCCACCGGGATGCCCTTTTCCTTTTCCAGCAGGTTCAGGGCCAGGAACAATTCCTCGTTGCCCTGCTTCTCTGGTTCCTTTTTCTTTGCCATGGTCTAGCCTCGCTCCTTTTCTTGTGGTTTTTATTCCTCTTCCTCGTCAAAGTCCTCTTCCACAGAGTGGACCGAGGAGCATTCCTTCTTCTCCAACGTGACGCTGGTTTCCTCGTCCAGCTGCAGCTCCAGCTGGCCGTCTTCCTCCGCCCGCAGCAGAATGCCGGTCAACTCCCGCTGGCCGTTCTCCAGGGGGCGGATGAGCCTGGCCCGCACAGGCCGGCCCACAAAGGCGGCAAAGTGCTCCGGCCGGGTGAGCTTGCGCTCCAGCCCGGGGGAGGACACCTCCAGCATATACTCCTGGGGGATGGGGTCCTCCTTGTCCAGCACAGGGGAAAGGGCGTGGGTCATGTCCACGCAGTCGTCAATGGACACGCCGCCCTCCTTGTCGATAAACACCCGCAGGAACCAGTCGGCTCCCTCCTTGACGAACTGCACATCCCACAGAGAGAGGTTCAGCTCTTTGGCCAGGGGCTCGGAGAGCTCCCAGACCCGCTGGGCCACATTTCCTTTTTTCTTCGGCGCGGGACTCATGCGCTTCACCCTTTCCCGGCCCAGGGGCCGACTTTTTCTCTTTATCCTTATAAGCAAACAAAAGAGCGGGTCACCCCACTCTTTCATCATCCTACCGTATACCTTACTGATTATAGCACCACAATCCAGGAAAATCAAGGGTTTTTCTCGGTTTTCTCCCCACCTGGCGGGGCAAACCGCCCTCCCAAAGCGCCGGACGCTGCCGCCTTTCCCCCAAGGCCCCGCCTCTCCAGGGAAAAACAGTCCCCCCTAGGCTGGCGCGCCCCGCGATTTGCCTGGGGTGCAACCCCCGCAGACACTACATCCATCGCTTCCGCCCAGTAAAGCGGCCCTAAGCCGCGGCCCGCGACCTGCCTGAGGTGCAACCCCCGCGGACACCAAGCTATGCGTTCTTGCCCAGTCAAGCGGCCTTAAGCCGCGCCCCGCGACTTGCC
>OFMJ01000786.1_pt1 | contig 29023 bp, 28 predicted proteins | sample 1541801 | NCBI WGS metagenome assembly OFMJ01 (sample SAMN04209234, study PRJEB22552) | human gut metagenome | biome: gut; material: feces | host: Homo sapiens | place: USA: Oklahoma
TGGCAACAAGCTTGAAAAAGGCTTATGTCCGTCACTTTGGCGAATTGCTTTAAGGGGGTGTAACAATGAACTGGAAAGAACTTTGGATGACACTTTTTGGAACTACAGAATGGCTTGGCCTGAACATAGGATTCTGGGTGGCTTTAGCTGCCGTATTACTGATTGTAATTCTTATGAACGTCCTATTTTGGTCTATGAAGCCGAGAACAGACACCAAAAACTGTCCTAGTAAAAAAGAGGCATAAAAGAAGCAGGGGAGATACCTATTTGTGGCATCTCCCTTGTTTCTTAAATCACACTAGTAAGGAGTGTCTCCCTTTCTAAAAGCATCTTTATAAAAAGTAGTAATGTACACCTACCACTGCTAATTCTATTTATATAATATATTATATTATTTATCAAACAACAAACTTTTTCTGTAAATCAGTATTTCTGAGTTTCTTTTTCATACAATTCTCTATAGACCCCACATTTACGCAACAATTCTTCATGCCGTCCTATACCAACTATCTCTCCATTATCTATTACCACAATTTTGGTTGCATTTTTTGCTATTTTTACACGATGTGTAATGTAAATAGCCATTTTTTCTTTACTTACTTCAAAAAAACTATTAAAGATCTTCAATTCTGCCATTGCATCCAGAGCAGAGCTTGGTTCATCTAATAAATATATATCGGCCTCTTTATAATATACCCTAGCTAAAGCTATTTTTTGCCATTGACCACCAGACAACTGACTTCCATTATCAAACCAATTTCCAAGTATTCGGTCTAAAAAATATTTTTTTTCTTCACGCAAAAAATCTACATTTGCCTTATTTAATGCGTCATTAACATTATCATCAATACTGTCACGTCTAATATCACCAAGTATTACATTTTCTTTTAATGAACCTTCATATTTCAAAAAATCTTGAAATAATACAGAAGTTCTCTCTCTGTATTCTTCTATACTATATTTTTCTATAGGTTTATCATTTATCAAGATTTCTCCTCTTTCAGGATAATACAGTCCACACAAAATTTTAAATAATGTGCTTTTTCCAGAACCATTTTTCCCAACTATAGCAATTTGATCATTGTTACCAATTGTCAAAGAAATATTTCTCAGTACATTTTTAAATTCTGGATAGTCGAAACATACATTTCTCAATTCTATTTTCTTTATTTTTTCAATCTTTAGATGATCCTTACTTACTTTTTCTTCTCCCTCAGAATTTTCAATGAAATCTTTTAACATTCGAATATATAAATTTGAATTGTAGATAGAATATATTCCTGCTGCCACTGAATTTGTAGATGTTTCTATCATAGAAATAGCATTCAAATAAGCCATTACCGTTCCTATCATAATCTCTCCTGCATATGCTCCACTAATAGCCATTACCATAATAAATAGACTAAATATATCTTGAATTAGCCCTATAATTGAATTTAAAATTGTTTTATATTTTTCTATAGTATTTTCCTGCCTAATAAATAAAGCACTTATAGTTTTATATTTTTCTATAAAATAATCTTTTAAATTGTATGATTTAACTTCTTTGAATGCAGTATCATGAGTTAATAGATACGAAAAATACCAAGCTTCCCTCTCCTTATTACTTCTACTATACTTCATCATAAATTCTTTATTTCCAATTATAATTTGCCCTATAAACATACTTAAGGAAATGATGATAAGTGCCACTTCAATCTTCCAATTCCATGATATAATCAGAATTGATGCCGATATAAGAGAAACTGTACTGGAAAAAATATTCATAATTGCTTGTAATGTCTGATATGGTTTTACTGCTATTTCTTGTTCTAATCTTGTAATTGTATCATATGTTTCTGTTCGCTCTAACATTTCCAATGATAATTTTCCACATTTTTCAATCAAAATTCTATTTATACCGTACTGTGTAATGTTATTGAGCTTATTCAAATTATAATCACTTATATTTTGAAAAATATTCTGAACAACAGAAATTAAAAAGTACACTATCACTAACTGTATTATGATGTTTAATGGTTTTTGCATCAGCTGCAATTCATTAATCAATCTTTGATTGATTATCAAAACAATAAATGGGAAAAAACCACTTAAACAAGAAACACCTATTGTAAACAAGAAATCTTTTAAACTGATCTTACATATTAAAACTAATGTATATATAAACAGAACAAAATATTCTTTTATCTTTAAGAACATAAGCTACACCTCTTCAAAAAATCGGGGCATAGCAACCCGAAAAATAATGTGTTACTATGCCCCTTTTCAGCTTTATTACGCTGACGCTCTGATAGTTGTAACAGATTTTACTCTGTTTCCTGTACGATATTCACCAGCTGAACCGCAACCACATCCACAATGCAGACAACCATCATTATTGCCTCTGTATCCTGCGTATCCAGATGTACAAGTACATGCTCTTGGCTGTACTCCACTACCAGGCTCTCTTCCCATTGGATTTACAAACTTCATACCGGCACCTCCTCTCCTTTCGTATTACTAAACACATTTATGTAAAAATGTATTTGCCCTATTTGAATACTTTTTGATTATATTCTAATAATCGTTCTGGATTTTCTTCCAAGATTGTATGATATCTCACTAAATTATTCTCTAAATATATCCTTTCACTTCTGCATGAATTGTGCCGATAAGCAAAATGGGTCCCGTTTTGATCAAAGCAATTGACATAGCACATGGAACACAAATTAACAGCCCAACACTCCCCACAATACCTCTTTGCTTCTTGAATGAAACTATCTACATACAATTTTCTAATTCTATCTTTATAAAAACCTTCATTCACATTTCCAATACTAGGAATATTACCAACTTTTTCACAAAGCAAAAATTCTCCTGAAACTGTTACGTATATTCTTCGTTCTCCTGGAACGCAACAACCGTTCATTCCATAATTTTTCACAGGCTTATCTGACAAAAGTCTTTGATGTATAATTGAAAGTCCCTTATCAATCACGCTATCAGAAAATAACGGTTTTTTTCTTTCTGCATGCTCATCTCTATATCGATTTTCCCAATCATCTAAAGGATCATATGCACTTTTTACATACCTAAATTCCTCTTTGCTTTGCGGAAGATAATACTCGCTCTCTTCAGGTCCTCTATCCACAGATGAAGTTAATACTCCTATATTATCGGGAATCCATTCTGCATTATCCAAAAATTCTTGTATCTTGTTGTACTTATTTTCATAATCCGGTCCAGATACCACCATATTAAAACTTATTTTAGATTCCTTTTTCCATCTTTTCTCTGCTTCAAGAAGTTTCTTAACGCCTTGAACTGTCTTTGCATAACTACCTTTTCCGTCTACCATAATCCTATTTGCATCATGTAATTCTTCAGGTCCATCTAAACTAACAATTATGTTAAAATCATGACACATCAAGAAATCTGCAATTTCATCAGAAACTAACGTAGCATTCGTAGTCATCGCAAAAGTCATTTTTCCATCGAATACATTTAAAGCATATTCTGTAGTTTGTTTTATTAGTGGAAAATTCATTAAAGGTTCCCCTCCATAAAATCCAATATGAATTTCCTCAGCCTTATCAGAATGTAACTTCAAGAAATCAATGGCTTTTTTAGCCGTTTCCCAGTCCATATCTTTATGACCAAATTCTCTATATTCTGGATGAGATGGATTATAGATACAATATTTACATCGCAAATTACATTTTTCCGTAACTTCTAATGTTACATTTTGTACCCTATGATCTAAAGCCTCATCCAAATCCGTAACAGCTTCTCCTGTTAAAGTTTCTACTTTATTAGCTGAAAGAATATGTTCTGTTTTAATAGCCTCTTGAATCTCTTCAATTCCCTGAATCAGTTCCTTACTATCCATAGAGAGCTGTAATAATTCTGTGACATCATCGCTCTCCAGCAATGTAGTTAGAATATCATATACTGATTTTTTTAACTGTGCTACTTTTCCTGTTCCTGCATCCAAAAAATAATAATTATTCTTTGTTTGAAAGGTTTTTCCTAGTCTTCCCGGTCTTCCATATTCACATATGGAATCATAAAATTTTACTACTAATTCTTCTGTACTCATAAATAAAATACCTCCCTCCTTAATCTACTCTGTGCCTACAATATGAATATATCGAAAAGGCTGTAAAAATAATTAATTCAACAATTGCAACTCCAACAATTATATGAGGAGTCCATACACCGCTACTTCCTATCGATAGAAAATTTATATCAACGAGCTGATACAAAAGACTATTTTGCATTCCAATACCTGCTGATGGCAAAATATAAGCAAGCCATGATACTCCGGCAGCAACATATATAATAGTTGGTAATAATGCTGTTACTATTGAAATCAAAATCGCCGTTAATGATGTCTTAACTTTAGCCGAAATGAATAAAGTAAGAGCAACTGTACTCAAAACAGATAACAAACCTCCCAAAACTACTGCTATTTGTAACTGTCCAAGATCCCAAGAAAGCAATCCAACCGCCGAAAACAGCATTTGTATAGAGGTATTCAAACACTCTGTCCCAAAATTATAGTTTAATATTCCTATTTGTATAGACATACACAATAAATAGTAAATTGCTATAATAAAAAATAATGCTAAAATTTTATATGCCACAAATGGGATTCTTCCGAATTTTGTGCATCTTAAAATATTATCAGATCCATTTTGATATCCCTCTGCAAAAGTAGGAGCCGTTATGGCAACACATAATATCAGCAATATCAAAACATTCAACGTAATATAATCGAAAGCATCTCGTGAAAACCCGCCATATAATGAAAAAGGTGTTTTTACCTTTTCGTACATCTCGGATGCCGTATCTATAATTTTTTTATTACCATCATATTCTAGAGAAATTACATCTTTTAAATGTGATTTTGCCTTATTATAAAAATCATCACTCTCCTCTATTGGAATATCTTTCAACTCGCTACCTACCCCTGTCTGAGGATCTGCAAATACTTCAGGCATTTTAGATAATAAGGGCTTAATAGGAGATATTGATTCCGTATATACTGTTAATGGGAATTTTTCGTTATCCTCTGTAATATTCCCATTTTCTTTTATTACTTTTTGATATGCTGTTAATGCACTTTTTAATTTTTCACCAGTTACTTCCCCATCATATTTTGAGCGTATGCTTTTCTTATATTCAATAGCTTTCTTACCCTGTAAACTTATTACTGTACCATTAGCATCTGTATAATTTATGGTTTCATAGGTAATAGGCAATATTCCCATCACAATTGACATGAGAAGACCAATACCTAAAATAATCAAAGTTCTTCGAGATGATAAGATTCTTTTAAGTTCTACTTTAAACATTCTCATTCTATTTCACCTCTCTTTCATATGTAGCCTCTGGAAATAGCCACAAATATAAATCTTCTAATCTCGGTTCTTCACTAACGGAATTATCGACCTCTGAATTTGAAGATAAATATCTTATTGCAACCATACCATTCGGTTCATTTTTTTGATTAATAATTCTTAGCTTTCTTTCAAAAACAGCAACTTCCTTCGAGGGAATTAAAGCTGACCATACCTTTCCCTCTATTTGTTTTACTAATTCATCAGTAGTTCCTACATCAACAATTTTTCCACTTTTCATAATTGCATTTTTTGTGGAAATATATTCGATGTCAGAAACAATATGTGTCGAAATTAAGACTATTCTATCTTGTGCAAACTCTGATATAAAATTTCGGAATCGTATACGTTCTCCTGGATCAAGCCCTGCTGTTGGTTCATCTAAGATTAAAATTTCTGGATTATTAAGCATTGCCTGAGCAATTCCTACTCTTCGTCGCATACCACCAGATAATTTAACAATTTTCTTCTTTTTCACATCACTCAAAGTCAGTATATCTAGTAATTCATCTATTTTCCTTGTTGCAACTTTTTTTTCTATTCCTTTATATGCAGCAACATACTCCAAATAATCCACTACTGAAAAGTCATTAGAACATCCAAATTCCTGGGGTAAAAATCCTAAAATCTCTCGATACAATTTCCCTAGTGTTTTTATATTTTGTCCGTTATATTTTATCACTCCAGATGTTGGACTCATTATATCTGTAATCATTCGCATCAAGGTTGTCTTGCCCGCCCCATTTGCACCAAGCAAGCCCCATACCCCAGGGGTAAGTGTTAAATTTACTTTATCTACAGCCTTTTTATCCTTAAACTCCTTTGTTATATTCATAATTTGTAAATTCATTAAATCGCCATCCTCCAAACAACATAAAATATAAGCCTCTATTTGATACAAATAAATCATATCAAATAGAGGCTTATATGGTTTTAAAACTTTGTAGGAAATTTCCTAAGAAAATATTAAGGACTTATAGTTATTTTCCTAATCCCATTCATTCTAAAGGAATTTCCACATGAAATGCGATCTCATTGTTACTACTTTCAGCCATAATATTTCCTCCATGTAAATTAATAATCTCTTTTGCAATGGAAAGTCCCAATCCAGCTCCTGCATTATCTGATTGCCGTGCACTATCTAAGCGATTGAATTTTCCAAAAATTTTTACCAAATCTTCTTTCGCAATCGTTTTACCTTTATTCTTCATTTTGACACAGAGAGTATTATCGATAATATTTGCTGAAATATGAATTTCAGTTTGAGGGAAACTATATAAAATTGCATTTTTTAGTAGATTTGAAAATGCTCTTGACAACTTTTCTGCATCTACATTTACTATAATTTTACCCTTCATATCAAGAACCAACTCATTCTTTTTCTCTTCTAACATAGGTAAAAATTCATCTTGAAGCTGAAGGAACATATAGTGTATATCTATCTCTGCTTTATTCGCTATAACTTCTCCGGTATTATACTGTGTAATCTCAAAAAACTCATTTACCAAATCTTCTAAATGTTCTGCTCTATCCAACACTCGATGAATATATTCTATACGCTTTGTTTCGTCCATATCCGGTATTTCATCTAATAAATTAAGATATCCAATGATTGATGTCAAAGGGGTTCGAATATCGTGCGCTAAATATGCTACAATTTCATTCTTCTTATTTTCTTCTATTTTAGCAGCCTTATTAGCGATCATTACAGACATTTTAATACGATTCATAAAACCTTCCACTTCATTTAAAGGAGATGAAAGTTCTATTAACGTATCATCTTGTTTATATATCATTTCAATTCCAGAAACGATCTCATCCAAATATCTACACATTTTATCCCAATACCATAAAAAAATAATTATGTATCCTATTATTATGTAGAGTATACCTATTATATCAATGCGTAATAATACATTTTTTAATAAAAGAGAAGAAGAATTTGAACCACAAAAATCTATAAATATCAGAATAATCCATCCGATAAAGGTATATGTAATTAGTGTTAAAATTAAGTGTAATTTTAATTTTTCTTTTACCTTTTTAGCCAATTTTATATCCCACTCCCCACACCGTTTTTATATATTTAGGTTTTTGCGTTTTATCACCTAATTTTTCACGCAAATGTCGTATATGAACCGTAATAGTATTATTATTTTTTGCATAATACTCATTATTCCAAACTAATTGTAGTAATTCTTCCGATTCAATTGCCTCCCCTTGCTTTTCTAATAAAACTCGTAATATCGCAAACTCACTCGGTGTTAAAGAAACACCTTTATTATTTACAAAACATTCTCTGGATTTAACATTTAATTCTATTCCAGCATAAGTCAAAAGAGTTTCTTCTACTTTTTCCTCTTGGTAATTATATTTTTTATATCTTCTTATCTGTGCTTTTACTCTTGCCATAACTTCTAATGGTAAAAATGGTTTAGTAATATAATCATCTGCTCCCATAGTTAATCCTGTGATCTTACTATTTTCATCGTTTTTCGCTGTTAGCATTATAATGGGAAAATTATGACATTTTCTGATTTCCCTACACAAGTAAAAACCATCTTTATCCGGTAACATCACATCTATCAAAGCCAAATCAAAAAGTTGATTTATATAATACATCAATGTCTCTTCAGCAGAACAAGCATGAATAACTTCATAACCTTCATTCTTTAAATATATTTCTAATAGTTCACTTATATTTTTGTCATCTTCAACTACAAGAATCCTTTCACCCATCTTATCTCCTCTTTTCTCATATTTGAATTCTATTCTACATCCTCTATTATTTCTATGTCAATTCTTATCTAAATTACATTCATATCTATTTAATTTCAAAAATTGATATTCAAAATCGCAAAAACACTGTATGTTGTTTTTTATCATTGACCCACACTATATCTTGTGTTACAATAATATTGTATTTAAGTTTTGTGTTATCCCTTTATAGGGTATCTGGATACTATCTCCAGTACACATGCAGTTTAAGTTGGAAAATCGTGTCATTATAATGCCGTTTTATACGGTACTATAATGGCACTTTTTTTATTTATCACTATTTTATCGCCCAAAGGGCAGAAAGGAGAATTTTTATGTCATCTATTATCATTGTAACAGGAAGGGTAACTGCCGATCCGGTTATGCAACAAGCAAAGAACTCCGGAACTGAATACATCAGTCTGGGGCTTGCTACCAACCAGAGAGGTCAAAACGGAAAGGAAGAACCCATCTTCTATCAGTGTTACTGCAACAAGTTTCTTGCAGATCGACTGATAAAAGCCGGTGTCAAAAAATCAACGTGTCTCATGGTCTACGGAGATTTAGAACTCCATCCGTATATTCACCAGAAAGGTAATAATGCAGGTCAAGCAGCTATCACGCCGCAAATTATGGTAAAGGACTGGCAGTTCTTACCTGCGAATCGTAATGATACCAATGCAGCAACACCTGTACCGGGTAATCCAATGGTCGGAAATCCGAATGTTCCACCAGTACCAGCAAACGGTGCTACTTATAATGGAAACCCGGCAATGGGAATGAATCCTTCCGGTACCATGCCTACTGGCGCAATGCCAGTCAATAACAATATGATGCCACAAGCCGCACAACAGATGTCTTATGCTCCGGCAGGGGGATCGGCTTATGCACCACAGGGATTTACGGCTGGCAATGTGTCTGGTGATGGATTTACCAATATTCCGGAAAATACACCACCACAGCAGCTTCCATTCCCGTAAATTATCAAAGATCCCTAAAATGAAGGAATTGCGACTTTCCAGTATCTACTGGTCTGCTGCAATTCCTTTTTCTATTGAAACAAACATGGAGGAAATGAAGTGAATACACAAAAGAAATTACTTAAAGTTCTAAGTATGCTCACAATAATTTTGTTAATTGCAACTATATTCATACCAGGAAATGGAAATCGTAATGCAGTCGCAAGTATCGGAATCCTTGGCATCCTGCTGCTATTTCTTTCCACACTTCTTCCCAAAATCCATAAACTGACTCTAAACCTACTCAAGAACCAGGGCAAAACAAGCCCTTGGTCTTCTTTGAAATCATCTGAGCCAGTTTCCGAAACAGAAGAATTGCTTTGGAGACAAATCAGCTACCAGATTACCGACAAACTACAGGCTGCATTTCCAAATGCAACATGGGAATTCCAGAAGCCGCCATCCATGAAGCAGCTTCTTTGCGGAAATCCCATACGTCTGAGAACCTTTCATACGGAGGACTACAACTTTGCGGAAGCACGTATGAACCAATACGGATATCTGGAACTTCAAATGCTGACCATTGCCAGCCTCAAAAAGACTGCCACAGTTACCGATGAGGACGATGTTCCTTTTGCAGATCCGGAATCCTGGTATTCCTTAATTGGTAAGAAAAAACTGGAGAACCTTATCGGGCAGCTCCATGCGAAAGGACACCATAAACTCTATATTAATGAAAACGGGCAAATTTACATCCAAAATGGTGATACAGCGGAAATCAAGGATTGTTTTGATTATTTCCCGCCACGAAACTATTGGGATATTCTCATTTCCATCTTCCAAAAAGATGAATTGACCGCAAAAGAAAAGGACCAGGCACTAGAATTATCCTGGATAAAAGAATAAAGGAGGAAATACTATGCCAAATACAAACTTTGTCCCTAACTGGACTTTTGAAAGAACGCTACCATCTCCATTTGACAGCTATTCCGGGAAAAGTGCAGTGATGAAAGACATCGCTTCCAAATACTGTAATCAGCCTAAAAAACGGGCTACTCTCCATTCTGCTACTTTGCAGGCAGTTTTTTCTTATATGGATTTGGAAAATCCCCCTGCTGGAAAAGCAGAGGAAGAACTCGGAGCCATTGGAAGCCAAGCAAACAATTTTACAATCGCAGAATATCCAAGCCGTACCGGGTTGCTGCATGTAGTGGTCTACAACCGTATGACTGGGAAATTTATAGCCGGAAAGTATGAAAAACCTTTGGATCTGGACAGTAAACCAGAGCCATATCAGTTTAAAAAAGATGAAGATTCCGGAAGTGCTCTTTATTTTGCTTTAATGCCTACGTTTCTTTCTGATGACGAATTCAATGAAAAATATCAGGAATTAAAGCAACACCGTGATGACGGTTTTCCTGACCTGCCCAAAGCTGCAGAAACGGCTGCGGTTCTTTGTGATAACGTGTACCGCAGGATCCGTTATGGTGATTCCCTTCCTATCGGGAACATCAAAGTTGACACTCCTGCAAATGGCGTGCTCCAAAGACTTACACCACTGAATATCCAAAAAGGTGTTTATGCACCAACGGAAATTATCCAGGGTACCTTTCAGGTATTAAAAGGTGGACATCACTATACTGCTTCCGCCGTTTCAATTCCCAAAGAAGATTTTGTCGATAAATACATCCTGTCCAATTCTCGGACATTAACTCCCCAAGAAGAAGCAACCGTTCCTATTCTCGAAGATTGGTATGTAATCCCAAAAGAAATCCAAAGAATATGCGAACATGCCAAATTAACAACTGACAGCAAGCAGCCTATGCGGAATTTTATGCTCCGTGGGCCTGCTGGAACGGGAAAGACCGAAGGTGCCAAAGCCATTGCTGCAGGGCTTCACCTGCCTTACCGATGCATCACCTGCTCGGCAAATACAGAAATTTTTGACCTTCTTGGACAGATTTTACCTGATGTAGATGAAAAACAGCTTTCTTTGGTAGGGGAACTGCCCTCTTTTCAAGACATTACCCTCGATCCGGCTACTGCCTATGAAAAATTAACGGGTACTTATGATGAAAAGGTATCAGAAAATACAGTTTATGAAGAATTGATCCATCATATATCTGAGGAAATGAAGCAGAAACAAGCTGCTACCTCCAGCAGCCAACAGTTCCGCTATGTGGATACACCACTGGTTGAAGCCATCCGAAACGGCTATCTGGTAGAAATACAGGAGCCTACGGTGATTGCCAATCCTGGTGTACTGGTAGGGCTTAATTCCCTGTTGGACCGTTGTAACAGCGTATTTCTGCCAAACGGGGAAGTCATCCATCGGCATCCAGATACTACCATTGTAGTCACAACTAATCATGACTATGCCGGCTGTCGTCCCATGAACCAGTCTGTCATTTCAAGGATGAATATGGTCATAGATATGGATGAACCGGATGAAGAGACCATGGTAGAGCGTGTTCTTGCTATTACCGGATGTTCCGATAAAAAATCAGTACGTACCATGACACAGATTGTACGTTCCATCGCACAGTATTGTCAGGATAACCTGATAACAGATGGCTGCTGTGGAGTCCGGGAATTAATAGCCTGGGTTCAGTCTTTTATGGTATGTGGTGATATACAGGAAGCTGCTCATTATACCATTTTATCTTCCGTCACTGCCGATTCTGAAAGCCGTATCGAAATTGAAGGTTCTTGCTTGGATATAGTTCTTGCATCATAACACACTATTGAGGAACACCTTTTATACCGAAGCCGAACTACGCAAAACTCTGGCAGAAAATCTCGTTTATTTAAGAAAATCCAAGCAGACGAAACTCTCTCAGAAAGCCGTAGCAAGACTTCTGCATCTACCGGAAAAAACAATTATGAACTATGAAAATGGGCATACGCTTCCATCTGCTTACGCCGTCTTTCGGTTAGCACAGTATTACGGCTGTACAATGGAAGATCTCCTAACCCAAAATATGAAAAAGAAAGAAAGGTGAAGAAATTGAATAACACTCAAAAAGCTTTAAAAAGAATGATCCGGGATACGGAGTCAAAAATCACTGATGAAGAACTCTTTCTTTCATCGGCTTTCCAAAAATACCAAACATCTCTGGCGAAAGCGGCTACTGGCCGCTCTCGCTATGGACTTCAGGTACTTATGGAATGGGACAGTTCTGAAAATGCAGACATCGCTTATACAGATAATTATAGAATTCACTGTAACGCTGCAAACCCGATAACCCAAAGCTTTCCTTCCCGATTTCTACGTTCACAAAGCCTGACAGGATTGACCGGACATGAAATCGGACATCTGCGTTACTCTGATTTTGCATCACTACAGCTTTATCTGACCAATATGGAAAATGGTTCCTTCTATCCAGAAGCACCAGACAATCTGCCTTCTGGATACAAGGCAAATCTGCAGGACATCTTAGATGCCATGGAAGAAAAAGATAACGCAACGTGTCTGACGCTATCCCGCTGTGCTGCACAGTTTAATAATATACTGGAGGACATCTACATTGAAGCCCGGATGTGTGAGGAATATCCCGGAACTTTTAAGCAGGGAATACAGATTAATAATCTGCGGATGTCTGAATTGATTCCTTCTATACAGGAACAAATTGACTGTGGCTATCAGCCGTTTTCCATCATGAGCAATTTAATTTTGTCTTATTGCAGGACTGGTAATATAAATAACCGCACGAACTATTCCGGAGAATACACGGACACACTCTCAGACTGCATGGATTATATTGACGATGCCTTAATTGCCACACAGGGGAAAGAACGCTTCCTTGCTTCCAACTATCTTTTGGTGCTTTGCTGGAACTACATTCAGCCTATGGTAGAGCAAACCAGAGAATCTTTAAAAAAGCAGGATAGTACCCAAGTTGGCGATGCTCTGGAGGATCTGCTGCGGAAAGAATCAGGTAGCGGATCTCCTCTTCCAACTGGTAAAAACGGAGGAATCCCCAAAAACATTCCAGGTCCTACAGAAAAATCAAAAACTCCTATAACCTGTGACTTATCTGGCCTTGATCCAAATTACAGGCAAGATGCGATTAACCAGGCAGAAAAAGTACTGCAGGAAGAAGGGGGCAGAATTGAGCTTGCTAAAACTACAGCAATATTAGATGGAAATAATCCAGGAATCACATACGCATCACAGTATGCCGGTTCCGGTTATGAAAATGCAGCGAATGATCTTGCACGCATCCTAAATGATGTTGCTACGGAAAAAGCCCAAAATGATTATGAACAGGAATTAACAGAAGACTTGCAAAAATCGGCGGATGAAATACATTACGGAAATGCCCATGCAGGCATCCATGTAACAATCCACCGCATCAATCCCGTTTCCGACTTTTTTATCAAATCTTATCAAACAGTTGCTTCCCCTCTTTTGCGGACCTCCAAAAGGCTGCAAAGTTCCATTCTTCCTTTATTAAAAGAAGAGGCAGAAGGCGGGAAACAAAAAAACCTGTTATTTGGTAAAAAGCTGGATATGCGGGCTTTACACCGAAAGGACGGCGGTATCTTTACCAGAACCAGGCTTCCGGATGAAGAACAAAAACTTTCCGTGGGACTTTTGGTTGATGAAAGTGGTTCTATGGGCTGGGGAGATCGTATTACCCATGCCCGGAAAACTGCAATCGTGCTGTATGATTTCTGTACGAGCCTGGGAATTCCTATTACCATTTATGGGCATTCTACAGATTCCAAGGGTGTTGCTTTGTATTCCTATGCTGAATTTGATTCTCTGGATGCCTCTGACCGTTACCGGCTGATGGATATGTCTGCCCGTAATGGCAACCGGGATGGAGCTGCACTTCGTTATGTTGCGGAACACCTGGCAAAGCGTCCGGAATCACAAAAACTCCTCATCATAATCTCTGACGGACAGCCCGCAGATTGTGGGTACAGTGGTACGGAAGCAGAAGCAGATCTTCGTGGTATCAAGAATGAATATCGTAAACGTGGCATTGTGATCTTTGCTGCAGCAATTGGTGATGACAAAGAAAACATCCGCAGAATCTATCAGGATGGTTTTTTAGATATTACCAAATTAGAAGATTTGCCCCAAAATATGACACAGCTTGTAAAACAATATTTGAAATAGAAAGAAGGAAAACATACATGAGTGAAAATTATCAAAACTCAATTACAGATCAGATATGCAAAGTACAGACCAGTAAAAAATTAATTGCACTGTATGACCGCCTCCGCTACACAAGTTATAACAGCTATGCACAGCTTCATGCAAAAGGAGAATTTGAAGAAAATGGTCATAAAGTTCACTCCCTTATTGGAATCTCCATACAGGATTACTCTAGTGGTACCGGTGATAAAAATATTATCACCCGTTTTCATCTGGCACCCGAACAAATTCAATTTCTGCTGTCCAGAGTTACCGCTGGCTTTCCTGAATTTGAATGGTCACAAAGTAAAATATTTGGTGTGCCGGATGGCAATGGCTATTCTACTGCACAACAGTTTTTTATTTCCCGCCACGTATATAACAACCAGCAGGAAATACTGACCAGTCCATGGAGAATTCAAATTAATAACGGAAAAGGTATCAAGAAAAAGAATCATAACGGCGGCACTTATATGCAGGCTCAAAGTTTTATCTCTGAAAAAAGTGCTTTTATACAATTGACAGATATGGATTTTTATATGCTGTTAAAACGTGCTGATTCCTATATCGTAAATTGGGAAGCCTATGTTGCATCCTTCCTGATTCAAAACGGCAAACAACAGCTTAAAAAGCAACAGGAAGCAAGAATGGCACAAAATATACAGCCACAGCCAGATGAAATGACTTCCTATATGCAGGGACAGCCACAAGAGCAATATCTGAATGGTATGTATGTCGCTTAAAGAATTTCAACAAAGAAGCAGCCGAAAAGACTGCTTCTTTTTATAAAGGAAAGGAGATCTCTATGGATTATGCTACAACACTAAATATTGACCAACAAGGGCGGATCATTATTCCTGCCAAAGTAAGAAAAGCCCTACAGCTTCATACAGGCGATGTATTGATGCTGGAAGCTGACACACGCAACATCTGTCTTCGTAAATGCGACTCCCATATCCCTATGGATATCCGGTTAGACAGTTTCCTGGATATTTTACATAGTAATGTCCCTTGCCGGATCCTGTTATGTAATCATTCCAAAATCATTGCTTCCAAGAATTATCATACAGCACTTAATATGCCTGTAACAGAAAGTATTCAAAGGCTTCTGCAACAGGGAAAGATGAAATTATTCTCTGATAAGGAACGCATATACCCTACTATGACAGGAAAATATCCCATATCAGCCTTTTTCCCTATTTCTAAAAAAGACGAATTTGGTGAAACGTTGGGACTTTTACTGTGTACAAAAAATCAACAGCCTTTCAGCGAAATGGATTTAGGCTGTGCCAAAATGACTGCAGCGGCGATTTCCCGCTACATCCAACAAAATTATGAAAGGAAGGTGACATAAAATGAATGACTTACTGCTGCAACGGGCAGCACAACTATTGGAAGCTGAATTTGGTCCCCAATGGCGTACTGTCGCTGACATGCTTGGAACGGAAGGATTGCGAAAACGTGTAGGAAAGGAACTGACTTCTTTCATGGCATACCCAGAACGAGGGGATGGCGGAAACAACCAGTGGCGTGGCAACTGTTCTCCCGAAGTGGTAGCAGCGCTTCTACGCTATTGCCTGGACGATAAGCGATATTACGGAAAAGATACCAGCACCTTTACCCTCTTAGATCCCATGAGTGGATCCGGGACTTCAAAGGCGGCGGCAGACCGTTATCAGGTACGCTCCCTTCTCTATGATCTAAACCCGGCACCTGCTTATGGAAAAGGTAACTGGAATGCTCTCAAAGATGAAGTAGAGGATTCCGCTGATCTCATCTTTTTCCATCCGCCCTACCACAACATGATTCAGTATTCCGGAAATATCTGGGGAAAGCCTCACCCGGATGATCTGTCCCGCTGTGAAAACTATTCGGATTTTCTAGAAAAATTAAATCACTGTATCCGGAAATTTTTCCTGGCACTTCGGAAAGGCGGAAGGCTTGCCATACTGGTAGGCGATATCCGGCTCCGTGGTAAGTTCTATAGTATGCAGAATGATTTAATGCGGATGGGCGACTTTGAATCTTTTCTGGTAAAAGGACAGTTCAACTGTGTTTCCGACAACCGGACATACAAGAAGCCTTTTATTCCTATTGTGACAGAATATGCTCTGTTGCTGAAAAAAACGGATTCTTTCATTATCCCCTTCAGCATCCGGCAAGAAGGTGTGTTTTCTGTACAAAATACAGATATTCTTGCACTGACTTGGCATCATCTAATCCGGATGACAATGGAGAGTATTGGAGGAAGAGGGGCTTTAAAAGACCTGTACGCTTTATTAAAGGAACACCCAAAAGCGAAAAAGAATCCGCATTATCAGGAACGTATCCGTGCCACCTTATATGAACACCCAGACGAATATATCCCTGTATCGAAAGGATATTTTCGTTTGAGTTACCCTGTTACATAAAAACGAGCCATGAAAAACAGATTCTCTATGGCGATACAAAAGGAGTGTGAACACTATGACAAATCGAAAGCACCATGTGAAAGATAAACAAATAACAACACTCTCTGGATGGTTTCATTCTCCGCTACGGGTTGGAGAACGTGCTATTATTTCTGGGGTCAATGGTTTCTCTATTCTGACATCTCCTATCCTAACGATTTTGGAAGTATCTAAGGACAGTGTCATTTTTGAAACAGAAAATACCATTTACCATCTGGTTCTTATACCAGAAACCGTATCGGAAGTGATGTGTGCTTGAATAACATATATGAACTAGGAAGCAGCCTTTGTGAATTGCTCTCCACTTTAAAGAAAAACCGGGAATACGTTCCACTTGAAATTTTACAAACACAGTATCGGGTTCCTTATGAAACCCTAAAAAAGCAAATTGGTGATACAGCGACAGCTTTTGTAAAAGAAATTACATTATCAAAGCTTATGATAAATCCAGATGTATCTCTGGAACAGCAGATTTCTGTTATCCAACAGACCATTACAACATCCGGGATGCTCAAAGAAATGAGCTATACCTTATCAAAACTGTATGATGTGGAACTACTGCACAGGCAGGCATTAAAATTAAGGACATATATTGAAGATGCTCTATATCCATATATTGCCCTTCAGGATTGCCTTGTGGTTGATATGGAACGTATAGAGGATACGCCAATTATCTACAATACCATTACCCAAATGGTTTATGAGAATGGGCAATGGAGTAAACAGGATTTGGATCTGAACGGGAAACTATTACTCTATGTAAAATCCAGTTCTCCTATGCCTGCAACAACAGAACAAATAAACAATGGATTCTAAATTCAAAAATTATTATGTCAAGAAGGGAAACTTTTGTGGGTTTCCCTTTTTTGATAGAAAGGACGATTTTATGCATTTTTTATCATTAGTAACACTGGAAATCCCAGAGATTATCGAAGACGAGAATACAAATAAAGAGATTGAAGAGCAAATAGAAAAAGAGAAGGAAGTGCAAAACCATATTTTGCGTGAACTTATGTTAGGGAAATTACGCAGCTTAAAAACCACTTTTTCCAGAGAGGTCACATCATGCATCAATGACATTATGGAACCATACAGCGAAACTACAACGGATCAACGCTATCTGGAATTTATCGACCACACACAAGAGCTGGAGTATGATTATGAAAAGGGGACTACAGATTGCATCCGATTACCAAATGGTACTTTGGTAACAGAAAATCATCCCTCTTTCTTTAAAAAATATATCCTGCATCAAGGAAAAGTTTTTCAACGTGATGCAGGACCATTGCATCACATGAAACGTACCAAGCGGGCAAAAAGGATGCGGGCAATGCTCTGTTATCCTAACAAAAAACTGTATCCAGATTTCCAATCATTTGCCGATGATGGATGGATTCCATTTAATGAAGAAGTACAAAAATATGGCTATTTTTGCAATCCAAATGCTATGTGGGACTGGTACTCAATCGGAGGCCGATGGGCAGATATGCTTTTAGTGAAAACCACCTGTAAAGATTATGTTCTTGGTGAACCAAGCTGGGCTATAGCAGATAAGACATGCCCGGCACCAGATGGTTATATGTGGGTTTCAGCGGCACGAAAAAAAGACATTGCTTGGCAATGTATGCACGACTGGGAAATACATACAGCAAAAGAACACTATCAAAAACTAAAACATATCTTTGAAACAGGAAGCTGTGAAAAAGATTTCTACGGAAAAATGAACGATATTGGTATTTCCGTATATGGTGAGTATGTCTATCAAAAAGGGCAGTCTCTTTCTTCCTATCTGAAAAGGAATACCATTTCCCCAAAAGTGAAATATCCACTCCCACTTCATGACATCATTGATGAATCCATGTGGAGATCCCGTGATGATATTGTGATTGGGAAAGAAAGTTCTGATTGGTCTGAAGAAATTGACGGATATATTGATGGTTTATCAGAAGATACCGTATTAGCCTGTGTTGATTATCATATATAACTCTTTTTTATGTTTACAATCACCAAAAATGAAATGTTACAGAATTATCTGAGCCGCACTATGCGGCTCTTTTTATGAAAACAATTTCAGTTGTTCATATTCTGCTGTCCGATTCAACAGTATGGGCTTCTTAGCAAGAATAAATTCTACCGCTGCATCCTCCATAATCCAATCTTCCAGTTCTTGTCGTTCCAAAAGCAATGGCATCCGTTCATGCACTGGTGCTACGGAAGCATTTGCCTGCGTAGTCAGAATTACAAAGCAATTTTGACCATTATAGATTTGATAACACCCTGCCATAAATAATGTGGCATCCTGCTTTGGACTTTGAAAAGTATATTTTTCTTTGTTTTTACTCCATTCGTAAAAGTGACGGGCGGGAATCACACATCTTCGATGTAGCACACTTTCTCGAAAGGTCTTCTTGTCTAGTATCGCCTCTGCCCTTGCATTGATAAGCAGTCCCTTTCCCTGGAACCCCGGAAAGCCCCACTGCATCTGCCTCGCAGCCACTTCCCTACACTCCTTTGTAAGAACGACTGCAGATTCAGACGGATGGATGTCCTGTCCATGCTCTATCTTTAAACGCTGGTCCAGTTTCCTTACAATCTTTTCAATTTCCCGTGAGTTTTCATCATCCACATAATATCTTCCGCACATTTTCTGTCCTCCTTTTTCCTATTTTACTTCATCCCTGGTATCTTATACAACCAGTTTCCATGCACAATCCTCCGGACAAAAGAGAAGCACAAAATTGATTTGTTTTCCTAAAAGTACCGCCTGACATCTATACTTCCAGTTCACAATCCCCGCATACCACTGTTTTTCTACAGTCAGAACCTGGATATGATTGATCTGGATAATCTCTTCATCCTCCCCTTTTACCTTCAGCATCAATGGCAAAGATTTTCCGGTAGCTGTGAACCAGCACTGGACTGCCACCTCATGATAGGTTCCAGATAAAGGCTCCTGCTCTGTATGCTCTGTATTTATTCCGATTCCAAATGCCACCGTTTCTTCCCCCTTCCCGCTATTCTGTCTTTAATTTCTCATAGTCCACAGAACGTTTTTCCCGTGAAATGCCACCACTCATGTGATCAATACACCCACCTAAAAAAGCCGCACGTATTACCGAATCATTCCCATACCGTTTTCTGATCTGATCTATCGTTTCATCCATTTTTTCCAACTTCTCATAATCATTCGTATCAAATAGATCCAATTGCCTCATATTCACCTGATCCTTGATGCGGCTGGTATGGATTCCCAGATGCCGGATGGGTGTCCCATCCCAGAGCTGGTCAAATAACTGGCAGGCACACTGATGAATCTCTTTCGTAATATTGGTTGCATTCTGAAGCGTCATCTGGTGACTGGCATAACTGAGATCATAATTCTTGATCCCTACTGCAATCACTTCTGCCCTGACTCCTGCTCCACGAAGTCTGCTTCCTACTGTCTCTGCCAAAGCCAACAGCACCAATTTTGCTGTAGATGCATCTGTCACATCAAAAGGAATCGTTGTGGAATTACCATATCCCTTATTGGCAGGTGGGGCAGACTGGACTACAGATACATCAATCCCATTTGCAAATCCCCAGATTACTTCCCCATGTTTCTTTAAATGTTGTTTTAAGTAGCCAGGATTGCTCTTTGCCAAATCTCCTATTGTTCGGATTCCCAACTTGAAAAGTGTCTTTGTTGTTGCCCGTCCTACAAAAAACAAGTCGCTTACCGGTAATGGCCACATCTTATTCCGTATCTCAGACTTCCATAATGTGTGCACTCTGTCTGGCTTCTGAAAATCACTTGCCATCTTAGCTAACAGTTTATTCTCTGAAATACCGATATTCACTGTAAATCCAAGCCGTTCCTTAATCTGTCTCCGCATCTTCTCCGCTGCTTCCACTGGCGTCCCCCAAAGCAATTCCGTTCCAGTCATATCTACAAACGCCTCATCTATCGAGTATTGTTCCACTGCGGGAGAATACTCTTGCAAAATTCCCATAAAAGCTTTGGAACACCTCTCATACAATCCATAATTCGGAGGCACTAAAATAAGATTTGGACATTTCCGTTTTGCTTCCAAGATTGATTCACCTGTCTGTATCCGATATTTCTTTGCTGGAATGGATTTTGCCAAAATAATTCCATGACGCATCGCCATATCCCCACCTACCGCCGACACCTGTTCTCTTAAATCGCCTTTCCATCCCAAATGATGCAGCCGATATACCGCTTCCCAGGACAAAAAGGCAGAATTTACATCTATATGAAAAATCACTTTTCCCAAACTCACGTTCCCCTCCTTTATATCTCATTATATAGAACATACGTTCTGAAATCAAGAGATAATATTTTCCATATCCATGCTTCCTCTATATATAGTAATTTTCCTCTCATGCCAAACGATATATAGTGTTTTTATATTGACACATACTACATATAGTGTTACACTTACTATGTAATTATTATTTGTGTCATCCGGAAAGGATATACGCACGCAGTTTAGGTTTGTAAAAGTGTCAGAAGTATACCACGCTACCAGCAGGGACTTCTGGCTTTTTTTATTTTGCAGGAAACTGCACGCATTAGAGAATGAACATCCGTGTCATTCTCTTTTTTTATGCCTAAACGCAAAGAAAGGAGGAAGAAAAACCAGAACAAATAAGAATTACAACTATACCATAGAAAAGGAGACAAGAATAAAATGAACCATCCCAATGAATTATCAAACGTGGAAAAAATCAAACAACTGGTGGACTATCTGAATTTACAGCGTAACGCTTATTATAATGAGAACAGTCCGAATATCAGTGATGCGGAATATGACCGAATCTTCGATGAATTAGTGGAATTAGAAAAGCAGACAGGCTTTATCTTATCCAATTCACCGACACAAACCGTAGGCTATACTCCCATCAGTGAACTTCCCAAAGTAAAGCATCCAGTCCCTTTGCTCTCTTTAGATAAGACAAAGCAGATACAGGACTTGATAAGCTTTGCCGGTAAGCAACCGGTTCTGTTTATGCTGAAGTTGGACGGATTAACGACTAAATTGGTCTACGAAAATGGAACACTTGTAGAGGCTTCCACGCGTGGCGACGGAGAAATTGGGGAACTTATCACCCATAACATCCCTGCATACGTTGATGTCCCTCTCTCAATTCCATATAAAGGCCGGCTGGTGATTGTTGGAGAATCCTTCATCCCAACCAATGACTTTGAGCGTTTAAAAGAAACCCTCCGAGATGGAAAAGGAGAACCTTACAAAAATGGGCGAAATCTGGCTTCTGGCTCTGTGCGAAGTCTTGATCCGGCAAATTGTGCAGGACGCTGTCTGCACTTTATGCCTTTTAATGTTCTGGAAGGTCTGGACTCTCCATTTCTCTTTCCAGACAGCAGAGCTATGAAAATTTCCAGCCTGTTTGACTATGGTTTTCAGCCTTGTCCTTATATTGCTGCAAACCATCCCTTAACCTCGGAACTTGTAAATCAGTATATTGAGAGGCTGACTAATCTGGCAGGCAAAAAACATCTGCCTATTGACGGAATTGTAATGATTTTCGACAGTCTGGACTATTCCAAAAGCTGTGGGCGTACCGGACATCATTATAAAGATGGACTGGCTTTTAAGTTTGAAGACGAAACTTACGAAACCACTCTTCGCAATATAGAATGGACACCCACCCGTTTCGGAGAAATTGCACCTGTGGGAGTTTTTGACCCTGTGGAAATTGACGGATGCTCTGTTTCCAGAGCAACCCTTCACAATCTGACCTTTATCAAAGAATTAGAATTGGTGCCAGGCTGCAGAATTTCTGTATCGAAACGTAATATGATCATTCCTCATATTGAAGAAAATCTGGAACGTGGTCATTACGTAGATGCAGTTCCTCCAGTATGTCCATGCTGTGGTTCTCAGACTCGTATCTATCAAAGAAAAGGAAATGATGGGCGTCTCATTGAAACAGTGCATTGTGACAATCCCAACTGTGATAGCCAGATCCGAAAACGCTTTACACATTTCGTTGGAAAAAAAGCAATGAACATTGAGGGGCTCTCCGAAACTACCTTGGAAAAATTCCTGACTTTAGGTTATCTCCAGACATTTCCGGATATTTACCATCTAAACGAACATCAGGAAGAAATCTTACAGTTGGAAGGTTTCGGTAAAAAATCCTTTGAAAGATTATGGAATTCCATTACTTCCAGCCGGAATACTACCTTTGTCCGGTTCCTGGTTTCCATGGATATTCCTATGGTCGGAAGGACCAAAAGCAGGATTTTGGATACAGTATTCCACGGCAGTCTGCAGGAATTTTTTGACGCTGCCTCTGGTGACTATGATTTCACCCAGTTAGATGACTTTGGTGATACCCTGAATCAGAATATCCATGACTGGTTCTCTGATGAAAACAATCTAATTCTCTGGCACGAACTCCAAAAAGAACTTATATTTGAAGAAAGAAAGGAAATGAACACTATGATGAAAGAAAATGTATTTACAGGATGTACTATCGTTGCAACAGGAAAACTTGCTCATTTTACAAGGGATGAAATCAACTCCAAGATCATTGAGCTTGGAGCAAAAGCAGGCAGTTCTGTCACAAAAAAGACAGATTATCTGATTTGTGGGGAAAAAGCCGGAAGTAAATTAACAAAAGCTCAGGCTCTCGGTATTAAAATATTGTCTGAAGATGAGTTTCTTGAAATGATTGCGTAAGGAGAAATCTATGAGTATCATTACATCTGTTTTTCATATCTATGGGTTTCTTATTACAGAAGAGGCTGCTAATCTTATTCTTCGATATACAGAAGAAGTTTTTCCTGATTTATACAAAGAGTTTTCTGATGCAGAATCACTCTTTGCCTTTCAGGAATATCTTTGTGAGAAACATGATGGCTACCGTTATGGCAATGCCGAGTCTTTGACAGTATGGCGGATCAAGGATCAGGAAGAGCTGGACTTAAATCCAGGAGAAGAATTTTATATCATCGAACTTAAAAATTCTTCCCAATTATTTTCACAGGCGTATTCTTCTTATACAGAAGTTATCCAAGAAATTCAAGAAACGTTTGGTGAATTACTTCCTCCCAATTTTCCGTTAGATGATTTTCTTGTGGAAATCATGGGCGAAGTATGGGGATAGTGAAATGGGGTGAATACCCCATTTCAAACATCTTTTGCGACTTTTTATTTATAATTATTTTACCGTTGGAAAGCACCTTCTTTTTTGATATAATGAAAGCAAATGGAGGGATAACGTATATGAGTATTCAATCAGATATAGAGATGCTATCAATTGAAGCACTGGAATATTATGCTAAAAAGCACCAACTATCGGAAGACGATGCCTTTAATATATTCTACAAACATCAAGTATTTGAAAAAATACTGGTACAACACGAAACGTTGCACCAATTAGATATTCATGATACTTTTCAATATGTAGAAGATATTATAGAAGAAGATACGCCCACGCTTGTTCTTTTCCATGGCTCCAATATTGCATTTGATAAAATCGATTTGAACAAATCACATAACCGTCGTGATTTTGGTCGTGGATTTTATTGCACAGTTCTCGAACAGCAGGCAAATGAATGGGCGAACCGCCTGTACTTGCGTACTCATACTGGCGGCAAATATGTGTATCGGTATATCTTCCAGCAATCCGAGGAACTAAAAATCAAACATTTTGCCACCTTGGACAAGGAATGGTTGGAGTTTGTCAAACTCAACCGTACTGTCGGCGATATCCAGCATCACTATGATGTTGTAATTGGGCCTGTTGCGGATGATAATACCATGGAAACTGTACAACTTTATTTGTCCGGTATCTTGAGCGTGGATGAAGCGGTTACAAGGCTTCGGTATAATAAGGTTAATAATCAGGTTTCCTTTCACACCCCACTTGCTCTTGAACATCTGGTATTGGAATCTCGAAAGGATGTGTAAAACATGGAAGGTAAATATTTTTTTAACGGAAAAGATATTTCAATGAATCTGTATATTCAAATCCGGGATGTTGTCGATATTATTATGGAAAAGAGTAATCTTTCCTTTCCGGATGCCATGGGCAAATTTTATCATTCAAAAACTTACAAGGCCCTACAAAATACAGAAAATACTCTTTGGGCGGAATCTGCCGGCTATATTGCAGACCGCTATTACGAAGAACAAGAAGAAGCACAAATAAACAAATAACAAACAAAAAAATATGTTTAAGAAGGAACTGCTTACCATAAGCGGTTCCTTTTTTGTATAAGAAAGAAGGGATTACATGTATATTAATACCTATTCGAATCATTACCAGCAAACAATTGACCACTTTCATGGAGCATACGCTTTTCTTAGTAACTTCTATCCTTCCCGGATATATTACCGGGGCTACTGGTATGCAAATAATGAGGCTGCTTTCCAGGCACAAAAGACCATTTCCCCTAAAGAACAGCTTCAATTTACCAAATTAAGGAATCCAAAAGATGCAAAAAAACTGGGAAGAGAAGTGCAGCTACGTTCAGACTGGGAAAGTGTAAAGCTTATGTACATGTATGAAATTTGTATGTGCAAATTCATGCAGAATCCTACCCTATGTAAAGCATTACTTGCTACTGGGAATTGTCACCTTGTTGAAGGAAACAACTGGGGAGATTACTTTTGGGGTTCTGTAAATGGTCATGGCGAAAATCATCTTGGCAAAATTCTTATGGATATACGTGCAAAGCTTCAATTTGAATGTTAAAACATAATTTATCCAATTTTGCACTGTATGAACTGCAAATATTTTGCTATAATGAAAGATAGATTTTAAAGAAAGGATTTGTGCTTATGTATCTGAAGCGTTTTGTCTATGACCGTCTTCTGGATTGGAAAAATGAAGGAGGTCATAGTACCCTGGAAGTCGGTGGAGCCCGTCAGGTTGGAAAAACCTACCTGATACAGAAATTCGCTGACGAAAACTACAAACACAAAATTTATATTAACCTGTTTGAATTAAGCGGCAAACAGTTTATGGAATGTTATAAACAGGCAACCGACTGGACACCTGGAACAAAACGGCGGGAGCATCCTCTCCACGATGCCTTCCAGTTATATGAACCGGACTTTATTGATTCTGAAGATACCGTCATCATTATTGACGAAATCCAGGAGTCTTCCGAAATTTATAACCGTATCCGGGAGTTTACACGTCACTTTAAAGCCCATTTCATCATCACTGGAAGCTATCTCGGACGGATTTATGATCCGGAATTCCGTTATTCTAGTGGAGATGTCACTAAGCTTACCATCTACACACTTTCTTTTGAGGAATTTTTGATGGCCTATGACCAAAGCCTGTATGAAGATTATAAAAAAATACCTTTTGTTCCTTCTAGGGCAGAGGTCTATGGTTGCTTAAAGGAAGCCTATGAGCTGTACTGCCAGGTTGGTGGCTATCCTAAAGTAGTAGAAAACTATCTGGCAAACCGAAGCATAGTAAAAGCACAAGGCGAACTTGTAAAAATCATTGATACCTTTACCAATGAATCCATTCGCTATTTTACGGATATTTTAGATACCAAAGTGTTTACCCATATTTTCTTTTCCATCTGCCGTATTTTAAATCGTGAAAAGAAAGGATTTTCAGAAGACAGCATCAGTGAAGAATTGCAAAAACTGGTAACCAAAGACTACTCCAGCAATATTTCAAAGGCTACCTGCAACCGTGCCATTAGCTGGCTATACTTTTCCGGAATCATCGGATTCTGTGCCAAAATAACAGAAATGGATATTCTGGATTTTAAGTCCGCAAGCCGCTGCTACTTCATGGATATGGGGCTGGCAAACTATTATCTGACACGTACCGGTACCGATTCCCGTGTACTTGCAGGCACATTAAATGAAAATTATGTCTATATCAACCTGAAGAAACGCCAGGATTTTCCACAGGAAATTTCCTTTGAAACCCCTGCTTTTGCTACCTACCGTGGCGGAGAAATTGACTTTGTAGCACAAAGCCTATCCTCTTCCACCCGCTATTTAATAGAAGTTAAAGCTGGAAAAGGTACTGCTTCCACTGCCCAGAAAGCCCTGGCACAAGGAAAAGCAGATAAGCTTCTTTATTTAAAGGGCGCAACCAAAGGTGGTATAGACGGTAAAACAGAAACACTGCCTATTTATTTACTGGAACAATACAAATTTAATTAAGTTTATGTTTACGAAGAGACTACTTCCCAAGTGGTCTCTTTTTTATTTAGGAGGACAATAATATGAATTCAATAAAAGAAATAAAAGAACAATTAGGATATGAAGAAATCGGTCTCGATGATACATTTGTATTTCACTGTACTCAATGCGGAAAATGTTGCATCCACCGAGATGATATCCTCTTATCCCCGAAAGATCTGTTTAACATAGCAAAAAAATTTCAGATTACACCAGAGAATGCCTTGGAACAATATTGTGAAACCTATATTGGATCTAACTCCCGTTTCCCCGTAGTACGCCTGAAACCACAAGGAAGTGTGAAACGTTGCCCGCTATTAAAAGATCGAAAATGTTTGGTACACGATGTAAAACCGACAGTCTGTGCCATGTTTCCAATTGGCCGGTATCTTTCCCTTCCTGCCGATAGTAATTTTCCGGAAAATCCGGAAGAAATGTCTGTTGGATATATCTTTAATAATCCGGAATGCGGAGACGGATTGGAAATACATACAGTTCGAGAATGGTTTCATGATTTCAACATTCCACTAAAAGATGACTATTTCTTTACCTGGACAAAAACGCAGGCAACACTCTGCAAGCATCTACGCTTTCTGGAGGAGCACCTATCGGAAAAGACCATGATTTCAATATGGAATGCTATTTTGATAACTCTGTATCTGAACTATGATATTACAGAAAATTTTCAAACACAATTTCAGAAAAACTCAGATGCAATCCTATCCTTAATTGAAACACTAAGAAATGTTGACATCCCTATGCCTAAGAAAGCATAAACAACCACAAATACTTCGAGCCGCCCAGTTTTTGGTCGGCTCTTTTTATGTCCATATAACGCCCTTTACATTCTGGCAACCATGACTCTCACAGCAGCAGTTTCCGTGCTGTAGTTTTCTGCATAAATGTTCCCCCATAGATCACGAATCCCTTTTACATAAAGCGGATATTCCTTCGCACCTGCCTTTCCACGAGATGCAATACTACTGAAAGCTACAGTATGCGTTTCTTCCTACATGAGTAATTCTTTCTTCCTTCATCCAACAATTTATTCACCCCATATTTTTCACCACCTTATCGTAGCATTTCGGCAGTAATCGCAATTTACTGCCGAAATGCTACCTTTATTTACCATCTACATAATCAGCTCCAATAACATCCTATAAATTTTTCTTATCTAACACGTTCTTTATAATGGAATTATCCTTGGAACTTGTACCCCTGCTGAAATTCCTCTCTCTATCTTTCTCCTATAATTCCGAAAGCTATGGATATGAAACCCAGGAATTCCCCATGCACATGAAAGTTTGCGAACATAGTACTCTTTTGATTTTGTAAATATTTTTCCTTGCTTCCTATATAATAACTTCATAATCCGCAACGACTGAGCCGAAATCTTAGGGAACGTTCCATTAAGTTTTTTGTACAAATCTCCTCTTTTGGTTTCTTCCAAAATAATAGTTTTTCCATGCATACAGGACCATTCTATACATGGAATATCTGCACTTCTTATCCCTGTTTCCATTGCAATTCTCAAAAATAAGGAAGTTTCAAAATCCTTTTTATATAGGAATTGATCTGCTATCATCTTGTAATGATCAACAAAAAAAATTTCTCCTATCTTTCTTTGTAGTTCTGCCAAAGATATGCTATTCAGCCATTCCAGTTTTCCTCTGTATTTTTCAACAAATATCATCCACTGCTCAGCTTCAAAAGATTGCCTCAAATCACGGATAGCCTCTGGCCAACATTTTCTTTGTCCAGGTAACAATAAACATACCATTTTCTGTAAAAATTTTTCTTCACTATTCGGATTCCACTGTATTAAACGCTTTAGTTCTTCATAGGCTTGATTTACTTTATATTCCATTGTACTATTTCTCATCTTCAGATTCTCCTTCGTATGGCTCTAAAATCTTTGAAGCCCTCTCCACAAACATCCTGTCTGCCCCTGAAATCTCATATTCTTTCCAAAGTGTCTTATGTATCTGTTCCTCTGTTAAATCCCTACACTTTTCTTGCAGCATACGGACAAATGGATATATCATAGTCGCATGAATATTTTTCCCGGACCGTACCATATCTCCTTCCATTTGATATGCTTCCTGTAAGCATTCCAGTATAATGCGAACATCCGTAA
>OFMJ01000788.1_pt1 | contig 28918 bp, 29 predicted proteins | sample 1541801 | NCBI WGS metagenome assembly OFMJ01 (sample SAMN04209234, study PRJEB22552) | human gut metagenome | biome: gut; material: feces | host: Homo sapiens | place: USA: Oklahoma
AAAAGGGACAGGGCAAAACTCAATTGGGGACGTAGTAAAATTGAATTTTACTACGTCCCCAATTGTTAAAATAATCGCTGCAAATCATTATACATTACAAATATCATCAATCCAAAAAGCGCAATTAATCCGATAAAATGCACCATACCTTCTTTCTCTGGTGGTACTCTTTTACCACGGATTGCTTCTACAAAAAGAAATACAAGTCTTCCACCATCAAGTGCCGGTATTGGAAGTAAGTTCATTACTCCCAGGTTAGCCGACAGGAGAATAGATAAATTCAAAAACGCAAGTACCACAGACGATACTCCATATTGAATGTTTGTATCATAAGCTTGCTCCACCACATCCACTATTCCGACTGGTCCAGATAGCTGATCCAATCCAACCACTCCTGTAAACAGCATTTTTAAGCTTTCTATCGTATAATCAATCCAAAATTTCACCTCATAGGCCCCATATTGAAGAGCCGTAAATGCATTTGCCTTTTGATATTCCTTCTGTGTAATACCAATCAAATATCCACCCGAATCACTTTTCCTTGGTGTCAGAGACACTTTATAGTCTTTCCCGTTACGTTCATATTTCAATTCCATTTTTTCTCCAGGATGAAACTGATTATAAGCCGAAATCTCACGGAAAATATGAATATTTTTATTATTGATTTCTTTAATTACATCACCTTGCTGAAGTCCTGCTTCTTCTGCCGCTGAATTCTCCAGTACCGTATTGATAACCGGCTTATCATAGCCAAGCCATGAAACCACGATCACGGATAAGATGAAGGCTAAAATGAAGTTGAAGATTGGTCCTGCTGCAATGACAGATATTCTTGCCCACACAGATTTACTGTTAAAGCTTCCTTCACTTAAATCATCTACTTCATCTTCTCCCATCATACACGCTCCGCCGATCGGAAGAAGACGAATAGAGTATGTTGTCTCTTTCCCCTTCTTTTTCACAAGAACAGGTCCCATTCCTATACAAAATTCTTCCACATAAATTCCATTTTTTCTTGCAAGAAGAAAATGTCCTAACTCATGAAAAAATACAATAAAACTAAATAATAACAGTGCGAGAATAATTCCCATGGACTACCACCTGCTTTCTATCTGCTCATATACTTCTCTTTCTGTCTCTAATATTTCTTCCACAGATGGATGTAAAATATTCTCGTGATTCCTCATACATGTCTCAATGATTTCCGGAATCTCAAGATATCTTATCTTACGATCAAGAAACTTCTGTACTGCCCGTTCATTGGCCGCATTAAATACTGTCGGAAGGCTTCCCCCTTCTCTTCCCGCTTCAAATGCAAGACGGAGACCGTAGAACGTCTCCATATCCGGCTCTTCGAATGTAATCTCAGTTAATTTGCAAAAATCCAATCGCTCTCCCGGAAGATATCTTCTCTCCGGGTAGTAAAGCGCATACTGAATTGGTAATTTCATATCTGGCGTACCAAGTTGCGCGATCACGGCACCATCTACATATTCCACCATAGAATGAATGATGCTCTTCGGCTGTACAACAACCTGAATCTGATCCACTGTCACATCAAACAACCATTTCGCCTCGATCACTTCCAGCCCTTTGTTTACCATAGTCGAAGAATCAATCGTGATTTTCCTTCCCATTTCCCAATTTGGATGTTTCAGAGCATCCTCCACCTGAATATTTTGGAGTTCTTTCCTTTTTCTTCCACGGAATGGTCCGCCGGAAGCCGTTAGTAAAATCTTGTGAAGTGCCTTTTCCTGTCCGCCTTGCAGTGATTGAAAAATTGCACTGTGTTCACTGTCCACCGGAAGAATTGGTACTCCATATTCCTTAGCCAAAGGCATAATAATATGTCCTGCTGTTACAAGAGTTTCCTTATTAGCAAGGGCAATCTTCTTCTTCGCTTTAATCGCCGCAATTGTCGGACGAATCCCGATCATACCTACAACTGCAGTTACGAGAATCTCCATCTCCGGAATAACAGACACTTCCAAAAGTCCTTCCATTCCAGACACAACTTTCACATTTAGGTCTGTCACTTTATCACGGAGTTCTTTCGCCTTTTCCTCTGTCCATACAGCCACGATTTTCGGCATAAACTCTCGAATCTGCTTTTCCAAAAGCGCAATGTTATTGGCTGCTGCAAGCCCGAGCACTTCTATATCTTTTTGTTCTCTCACAATCTCCAATGTCTGGGTACCAATAGAGCCTGTCGAACCCAAAATTGCTATTTTCTTCATAAAATTCCCTCTTTATCCAATCAAAAATACTGATAGGTAATAAATAATCGGTGCCGTAAAAATCACACTATCAAATCGGTCAAGAATTCCACCATGTCCAGGAATCAGATGACCATAATCTTTGATGTTATGATTTCTCTTAATAGCAGATGCAGCTAAATCTCCCACCTGTGAAATCATAGATCCAACCCCACAGATAATTGCATAGTGCAGAACATTTGCATTTACACCACTCGCAAATCTATTAACCGCAAGCGCATAAACCGCTCCTAAAAGAGCTGCTCCTACTACACCACCAATTCCACCTTCAATGGATTTTTTCGGACTAAGTACTGGAGCCATCTTATGTTTTCCAATTAACATACCTACACAGTACGCACAAGTGTCACTCCCCCAGGAGCACAGAAACACAAGCCATACGAGAAATGCTCCCTGAGCGAGCATTCGCGTACGGTATACATAAGAAAGCATAACCGTTACATAAAACAAACCGAAATAAACCACCATAATCTGTTCTGCCTTATATTCTGGAAATGTAAATACATACACCGCCATCAGTATGATCAGGAACCCGATTGCTGTCATGGCAAACCAATCTTCCATTCCGGAACCAAAAATCAGCAGACAATAATATACTACCGCGGCCAACATTCCTACAATCCCTGGAAGTTTATTCTGCACCTTTGCAATCTGATACAGTTCATGCATTCCTTTCAAACTGATCAAACAAAGGACTGCCGCCAAAACAAATCCCCCCGGAATGATCGTTGCCAAGGCAATGAGCACCAGCAAAATTCCACTCAATAATCTCGTCTTAAACACTACTCTTCCTCCTTCGATCCCCCGAACCGTCTTTCTCTTCTATTATAATGTTCAATAGCTTTTTTTAATTCTTCTTTTGTAAAATCCGGCCAAAGAACATCGGTAAAATAAAACTCCGTATACGCAAGCTGCCATAACAAGTAATTCGATAATCTGAGTTCGCCGCTTGTACGAATCAAAAGATCCGGATCCGGAATATCATGCGTATCCAAATAGCCTTCAAACATTTCTTCTGAAATGTCCTCACTTTTTACTTTTCCTGCTTCACAGTCTTTGGCAAGCCTTCGGATTGCCCGAATCATCTCATCTCTGCTGCCATAATTCAATGCAATCTGAAAATTCAGACCATCATTATTGATGGTAGCTGCCTCCAGTTCTTCTATTCTGGTTCTGATATCCTCATCAAGCTTTGTTTTATCTCCAATCACCCGCACTTTCATCCGGTTTTTCTCCGCAGTCTTCAGACAGGTTTTCATGTAATTTCTCAAAAGCTTCATCAGTGCATCCACTTCATTCTTCGGTCTATTCCAGTTCTCTGTAGAAAACGCATAGACTGTCAAATATTTTACTCCCATCTTATAGGCATCTTCACAGATACGCTCCACATTTTTACTTCCCTGCGCATGTCCGTAATTCCTCGGCATTCCTTTCGCTTTCGCCCAACGGCCATTTCCGTCTAAAATGATCGCAATATGCTGTGGTACATTCATAATTTATCCTCCCTGTACAATAAAGAAAGGGCGACTCATTTCCCGCCCCTTCTTCATTCCATTTTGAATTCTGCAGTGGCTATACAGTCATAACTTCTTTTGACTTCTCATCCACTAATTTTTCAATATCCTTAATATACTTATCCGTAATTTTCTGTAATTCATCTTCCAGATCTTTGATCTCATCCTCGGAAACTTCTGTTCCTTTTAATTTTTTAAATGCATCGTTACCATCACGGCGGATATTGCGAACCGCAACTTTGGCACCTTCACCTTTTTTCTTTACATCTTTTACAAGCTCTTTTCTTCGCTCCTCTGTAAGTTCAGGGAATATAAGACGTACAGTACTTCCGTCATTTGTAGGATTGATTCCGATATCCGACACAAGGATTGCTTTCTCGATTTCCTTTAACATAGATTTTTCCCATGGCTGAATCTGAATCATACGAGCTTCCGGTACGGATACATTTGCAACCTGCTGAATTGGTGTCGGCATTCCATAATAATCTACAGTTAATTTATCAAGCACATGCGGATTTGCACGTCCTGCCCGGATTGTCTGCAGTTCTGCCGCAAGGCTGTTGTAAGATTTTGTCATTTTCTCATCAAATGGAATGATTCTTTCTTTCATAATATATGTCCTCTGCTTTCTCTTTATTTATACAGTTACCTTCGTACCTGTAAAAGTTCCTGTCATTGTCTCTACGATGCTGTTCTTTTCATTGAGTCCGAATACAAGCATCGGCATCTTATTTTCCATACAAAGAATGGATGCTGCAAGGTCTACCGCTCCAAGTCTTTGGTCTATCGTTTCCTGAATTGTAATCTCATCATACTTCTTTGCATTCGGATTCAACTTCGGATCACTGTCATAAATGCCGTCAATAGCTTTCGCAAGAAGCATTGCATCCGCCTCGATTTCTATCGCACGTAATACGGCACCTGTATCCGTTGAGAAGTATGGATGTCCTGTTCCACCTGCAAAGAAAATCACTTTACCATCATTCAAAGCTTCTACTGCAGCATCTTTAGAAAATAAGCTTGTGAAAGCGCCGCATGTAAATGGTGTAAACACTTCCGTCTTCATTCCCACATGTCGGAAAATCTCTGACACATAAATACAGTTCATTACTGTGGCAAGCATTCCGATCTGGTCTGCTTTTGTACGGTCGATCGTCTCACTTGTACGACCTCTCCAAAAGTTACCGCCACCTGTTACGATTGCAACTTGAATTCCAGAATCCACAATCTGCTTCACCTGATTTGCAACTCCGATACATGTAGCCTCATCAAAGCCTGTTTTTTTATCACCTGCCAAAGCTTCCCCGCTCAGCTTTAATAACACTCTTTTCATAAGTTTCTCCTCAATTTGTTTTTCATATTAATTTATATAGATTAATTATACCATATCTTTTTTGTGTTCTACAAGTACCAATCGCAAATTGAGCAATCTTATCCTTTTCTTATACTTTCACCAATTTTCCCACCCATGTGTACAAGTGTCTCATACAATCGTTGTGTATTCATCAAAATGTCCCGATCCGGTCTTACCCTATCCTTCTCAGTAAGAAGAATAATCGTGGATCCTCCAAAGGCAAAGTTGCCTTTTTCCTCCCCTCTTCTCACTAGTCCTTCCTGTCTATGATTTTCAATCTTTCCAACCAAAAGGGCGCCGACTTCCATGATAAGTACATCCCCAAATTCCTCCGTACGAAGAACCGCATACTCTCTCGTATTCTCCTTATAAATAGGATATCTGTCATTGGCAACTGGATTTACGGTATGGAAAACACCCGGAATCCTTCTTACTGTGGATTGCAGACCGTCCGCCACATAACAATACCTGTGATAATCTTCCACGGACAATCGAAAGATCCACGCATATCCTCCTCGGTATTTTACAGAAAGTTTCTGATCCCGTAAAAGTTCTTCCACCGTATACCATGTATGTTTGATCAAAAACCTACTGTCATCCAAAATCGGATAGACCGTAAGCTTTCCGTCACAAGGGCTGATCCATATATTTTTTTCCATAAGAATATGTCTGGCATCTGAGGTGAACTTTCTCGTAAAGAAGTCATTGTAGGAGCAAAACTTTTTCTTTTCACATAACGACAAATCTATCCGATTTGCTTTCACAAACACGGGTACCAGCCAAACAGAACATTTACTGTCAAGTATTTTCCCTATCGCTTTTGAAATCCAAGGTCTTATAAGAATTCCGATCAACAGCCTTCCGCATACACACCCATACAACTTGGAAAGCAATCTGTCCTGAACACCCTGTTTTCCTTTTATATTTCCATCTCTGTCTTTATATACCATAACTATTCCTCATAAATGCACAATGTAATTGGTAGTTTCGGCTAAATGATATGCAAAATCCGCAACACTGCCAGCCCAACACAAACTACAAGAAGTGCCAGCACTCTATTTCCCGGTTTCTTTAATTTGAAGCGGAATATCATAAGAAATGCCATCACAAACATAATAAGTTGTATGATCAGACCGAATGCCAATCCAAAATAAGGTTTCAAGAGACACGCAATCGGCAGTACGATCGCAATAGTTGTAATCGGAAGCCCTTCATAATAAACTCTTGCCTCCTCCGTCTCATTCTGTCTTTTTTCTTCCATCACATTAAAATAACCAAGGCGGATCACCGACGCAAGACAGTAAAACGCAAGGATCAATCTCCCCGACACACTTCTCATTCCACTGCTATAACATAAGACAACCGGGAACGCGCCAAAACATACCATATCGCAGAGTGAATCGATCTGAATCCCAAACCGTTTTTCATCCTCCGTACGGTTTTTCATTGCCCGGGCAATTTTCCCATCAAACATATCGCAAAGTCCGGAAAACGCAAGACAAAATATGGCAAGTTTATATCTCCCGCTTACCGCAAATGTCATTCCCATCACAGATGAAACCAAACCTATATAAGTCAAAATCACTGAATAATTATAATATCCTAACATAACTTTCCTCTTTTCCTATTACTTTTTCTTTTGAAGACAAACACATTTTAGCTTTTTTGTGGTTTTATGGTAAACTGAGCCACAACCGTCATGGCAGCACTTATAAAAAGCTGCGCATAATATCCAAGCCCTCTGCTTAAGAGCATTCCCGGAAGCAGAAACTTTGCGCCAAACACAGGTACAAATATAGTAAGGAACAGTTTTTCACTGATTCCCATTCCTCCCGGGAGTGGAAGCATATCCACCGAAATCGAGATGACTGCCTGTAAAAGAACAATATCAAATATGGATTTCCCCGAAAGCCCAAACGCAAGATAAACAAAATATGTTGTCAAAAACAATGCTGTTCTCTGTAAAAATGTAATGCCAAATACATACAAGATGACTTTTACGTGTTCCTTGAAAAATGCTGCCGTATTGTTATAAAGTTCCATAGAATTTTCCAAACTCAGCATCCTTTCTTTCTTATGCTTCAAAAAGTGCAAACCTTCTAGAATTCTTAGACTTTTCATCATAATCGTCTTGGCAAACATTGGATGAAAAACAAGGATCAGCATTACTCCAACGCAAAACACATTCAGAAGTATTCCAAGATAAAACACCGTCCGTATATGCATCAGGTATTCCCTGATAAACCCTTGCCCAAACAAAATAACCGCCACACCAATCACAACAAGTACAAGTTTGTAAGTAATCGTTACAATCATCAGAACAAGCGTTGATACCGGGATTGGAATATTTTTCTTCCTCATATAGTAGATCTGCATCGGCTGTCCGCCACTTGCCGACGGTGTAATACAGCTAAAGAAAAAACCAATGGATGAAAACAGAAAACACGTTCTCTTCTTTAAACGGATAGAAAGAGTCCTCATCAGATAATAAATGATAACAGACTCTCCCCAGATAAAAAATATAACACATAGAATCCCAAGAAAAAGATACATTGGATCGGCGTGTTTCATTATTGAAAAAACTTCTGTAATATCCTCTCCTTTGAATACCCCGTATACCGTCAGCCCAAATACGAGAAAAAGAAAAACGACATTACATACATTCTTTTTCACATCTCTCATGTTGCTTCCCTTTCTTACCAAACAGAACCTGTGTCACCTTCCTCCACAAGTTCTCATAATATAAATATATATTCGTATGATTCGCTATAAAAAATGTCATCTCCGCCAGTAAAACTCCTCCTGCCACATCCCAGATCACATGTTGCTTTGTGGTCAACGTAGACACAAAAACAAGCACCGCAAAGACGCACGAAAATCTCTGATACCACTTTGGAACAGCATCCACCTTCCGGATTCCAATATAGCAGAACCAACTGATAAGGCAATGAATGGAAGGAAACAAGTTATCTGCTTTATCTATATAATAGAGGAAGCGCATTCCCTGCTCCCAAAATCCACTTCCTGTTATTTCAGGTCTGATATTTGTTGTGGGAAACAAAAGAAAGATTGCAAAGCAGATAACCCGCGAAAAAAAGTCCGCAAAATAAAAGCGGTAAGCCCGCTCCTTGTCCAGCTTGGCAATCAATACATAATTCCATACCCAAAAAATGTAACATCCAAAATATATGATAAGACTTTCCGGAATGAACGGTATATTTTTATCTACCGCACTGACCAAAAGATGGTGTTTCCATCCTCCTGCAATCTCATGCGCTCCTGAATATACAAGACTGTTAAACATAAACGCAAATACCGTAATCAAGAAACGATCTACCGGCATTATTTTCTCAATCAGTTTTTCTAATTTCTTCAAAATATTTTTCCCTTTGCTTTTTATAGACCACAGTATAACAGAATTTTTTCTTTTTCAGCGTAATATAAGAGAATCTTAAGAATTTTTCGTCTTTTCTTAAGATATTGTAGTACAAAACAATTTTCTCTAAATCCTTGTATACTACAAAAAGCAGACATTTTCGATATGCCTGCTTTCGTATGTTTTAATTTTCTAATATTGACAATTTATGCAAAAAATGAAATTACAAGAGCTACAAGAAATCCCGTACCACCAACTAACGTTTCCATAATTGTCCATGTTTTCAATGTTGTTTTCTCATCTGTTCCTACTAACGATTTCACAAGCCAGAAACCAGAATCGTTAAAGTGTGAACAAACCGTTGCCCCTCCTGCAATTGCTGCTGTCGTACATGCAAGATAAAGCGGAGAAAGTTCAGCAATCCCCGGCATTGCCGCAATAATACCTGCTGCCATAGTCATAGCTACCGTAGCAGAACCAACTGAAATACGTACAAGCGCTGCTACTACAAAAGCTACAACAACAAGAGGCAATGATGCGGATGCAACTGCATTTCCGATCACCTCACCAAGTCCGGAATACTGAAGCATGTAGCGCAGAACACCGCCACTTGCCGTTACAAGAAGAATCATTCCGGTCGGTTCCAAAGATTTTGTCATTACTTTTTCCAATTCTTTATTACTATATCCATGCTTTGTTCCAAGAATGAACATGGCTACTACCGTCGCAATTAGTAGCGCAACAAATGGTTCCCCTAAAAACCCTGTAATCCCGCGGATCGGCTCCAATGCCGGAACAACGCCCGCAACAGAATCAAAAATGACCAATACAAGGGGAATCAAAATAATTCCTACAATCGTTCCGAATTTAGGAAGTTTGGACTCTTCAAAGTCTTCTTGACTCGCCACATGCTCCGGAACCGGAACATAAAATTTCTTTCCGCAGATCGCTCCTCATACAGGACCTGCTACGATCATAGCAAAAATACCACAGAAAATACCTACCATAATTACCCATCCCAGGTCAACATTCAGCATGGTTGCCACAAGCACCGGTCCTGGTGTTGGCGGAATAAACGCATGTCCTACTGCAAGTCCCGCAAGCAGCGGAATAACATAGAAAAGCGAAGATCTCTTTGTCTTTTTCGCAAGGGAAAATGCAAGTGGAATCAGAATAATGAGTCCTGCATCGAAGAACACCGGCATCGCAATTACAAGTCCTGTAATTCCAAGTGCCCACGCTGCTTTCTGATCTCCGAATTTCTTCACCATGGTAACTGCAATACTCTGTGCTCCTCTGGAAACTTCCAATATCGCTCCAAACATAGAACCCAAACCTACGAGAAGGGCAATGCCTTCCAACGTATTCCCAATTCCGTCATTGACGGCTTTCACTATATCTTCTAACGGCATACCTGCCATCAATCCGATTGCAAGCGCACCAATCAAAATTGCCACCATCGCCTGCACATTGAATTTAATGATTAAAACCAACAATATCACAAGTCCTATCAAAGCAGCAATTACCAGTCTTGTTGGATTTAAAGCTGTCGTCGCTTCCATATCTTATTCTCCTCTCGTATTCCTTTTCCTTATCTTTGTACCCTTGCTCCGGCACCGCCCATAATGGCTTCTACTTCTTTCTTGCTTGCCATCGTAGTATCGCCAGGTGTTGTCATTGCAAGGGCGCCGTGAGCCGCACCATAGTTTACTGCAAGTTCTGCATTTTCTGATGACATCAGACCATAGATCAAACCAGATGCGAAAGAATCTCCGCCGCCTACACGGTCCATGATTTCCAGCCCCTTATAGTCTTTTGCTTTATAAATTTCTCCATCTGCCCAACAGATCGCGCTCCAGTCGTTGACCGTTGCAGTTTTCACTTCACGAAGCGTTGTTGCCACTGCCTTAAAATTCGGATATGTTTTTGCAGCCTCGTTGATCATCTTCTTATATCCGTCCAAATTCAGTTCTTTCAGGTTCTCATCATTTCCTTCAATTTCAAATCCGAGACATGCTGTGAAATCTTCTTCATTTCCGATCATTACATCCACATATTTTGCAATTTCTTTGTTTACTTCCTGCGCTTTTTCTTTTCCACCGATTGCACTCCACATAGACGGTCTGTAATTCAAATCATAAGAAACAATCGTTCCGTATTTCTTAGCAGTTTTGATCGCAGCAAGCACAGTTTCGCATGACTGCTCGGATAAGGCTGCGTAAATTCCGCCTGTATGCAGCCATCTCACACCAAGTTCTCCGAAAATATAATCAAAATCAAAATCCTCCGGTATGGCTTTTGAAATTGCTGTATTTGCTCTGTCCGAACATCCTACTGCTCCACGGATTCCAAACCCTCTTTCTGTAAAGTTGATTCCGTTTCTGCAGATTCTTCCGATTCCATCTGTCGGCATCCATTTGATCAAAGATGTATCTACACCGCCCTGCATAATGAAGTCCTCCATTAACATTCCCACTTCATTGTCTGCAAATGCTGTGATTACCGCTGTGTCCATTTTAAAACATTTACGAAGTCCACGGATCACATTATATTCTCCGCCGCCTTCCCATGCACGGAAACTTCTTGCTGTACGAATTCTTCCCTCTCCCGGATCCAGGCGAAGCATAACCTCTCCTAAAGATACCGCATCAAATTTGCATTCTTCCTTTGGTCTTAAATTCAGATTCATATTCTTCCTCCACTTATTTATCATTCCAACTTCTTATTGTACGATTTCTTTTGCAAGAGCAACTACTTCTTTTGTCAACTCTCTGATTTTATCAAATTCTCCCGCTTTGATCAGATCCCCTTTCACCATCCAGCTTCCGCCACAGCAAAGAATCTTGTCGCAAGACAAATAGTCTTTTAAATTCTTGGCGCTGATTCCGCCTGTCGGCATGAATTTCACCATGGTGTATGGCGCTGCCATGGCTTTGATCGTTGCCACTCCACCAAACTGTTCTGCCGGGAAGAATTTTACAACTTTCAAGTCTCTCTTTACTGCCTGTGCAACTTCAGATGGTGTGATGCATCCTGGAAATACCGGAATCTCTTTTTCCAGACAGTAGTCCACGATCTCCGGATCAAATCCCGGACTTACAATAAATTTAGCGCCTGCTTTTACTGCGCGATCCACTTGCTCGATTGTCAATACCGTTCCGGCTCCAACGAGCATGTCCGGGTATTTTTCTGCCATAAGACGGATAGATTCTTCCGCAGCATCTGTTCGGAATGTGACTTCCGCGCATGGAAGCCCGCCTTCTACCAACGCATCTGCAAGTGGCAGCGCATCTTTCGCATCATTTAACACAACAACCGGTACTACTAAAGCTTCACGAAACTGTTCTTCTATTGTTTTCATTTTCTTACATTCCTTTCTTCTTTCTGCGCTTATTCCATGTATCCGCCTTTCATTGGAGAAACGGCATGTTCTGAGTAAATTTTCAATACGCCTTTTGTATACTTCTGTGGTTTCGGTTGCCATGCTTTTCTACGTTCCTCCAGCACTTTTGCAACCTCTTCTTCCGGAAGCTCTTTCCCGTCAATTCCTACGATTGCGAGGATTCTTTCCGGAATATCAATCTTGATAAGATCCCCTTCTTCTACAAGTGCGATCGGTCCTCCGTCTGCTGCTTCCGGTGATACATGTCCGATGGCAGGTCCTTTGGATGCTCCGGAAAATCTTCCGTCTGTGATCAAAGCAATGGATTTTCCAAGCTCTGGATCTGAAGAGATAGCTTCTGTTGTGTAGAACATTTCCGGCATTCCAGAACCTTTCGGTCCTTCATATCGGATAAATACTGCCTCTCCCGGATGTACATCGTGAGATAAAATAGCTGCAATCGCATCTTCTTCACAGTCAAATGGTCTTGCTTTTAATACGGCTTTAAACATTTCTTTCGGAACTGCGGAATGTTTCACTACAGAGCCTTCCGGTGCAAGATTTCCTCTCAAGATTGCAACTGTTCCATCCTTTCCGATTGGATCATTATATGGACGAATCACATCAGTACGCTTGATTCCCCATTTTTTCAAGTAACTTTCACATTTTTCGTAAAATCCGTTTTTCTTTAGTTCTTCTAAGTTTTCTCCCAATGTCTTACCTGTCACTGTCAGTACATCTAAGTGAAGGCTGTCTTTGATTTCTTCCATAACCGCAGGAACACCACCTGCGTAATAGAAGAACTGTGCCGGCCATTTCCCCGCCGGGCGAATGTCGAGAAGATAGTGTGCACCTCTGTGCATTCTGTCAAATGTATCAGAATCCAGTTCCAATCCTAATTCATGTGCCATCGCCGGAATATGAAGTAAGGAATTTGTAGAACCCGAAATCGCGGCATGCACCATGATCGCATTTTCAAATGCTTTCATTGTTACGATATCACTTGCTTTGATACCTTTCTTTGCAAGTTCAACAATCTGTTTCCCTGCTTTGTACGCCATTTCTTTCAAATCGTTGCATGTAGCCGGCATCAGTGCCGAACCAGGAAGCATCAGCCCCAAAGCTTCTGCCATGATCTGCATTGTGGATGCTGTTCCCATGAATGAACATGCTCCGCAGGATGGACATGCATGGTGTTTGTAATATGTAAGCTTCTCTTCTGTTATCTCTCCTCTCTGACACATCGCAGAGTAAGCACCGATCTGCTCCAGTGTCAAAAGATCCGGTCCCGCTTCCATCACACCTCCGGTAATCACGATAGATGGCATATTCAGTCTCGCGATTCCCATCAGACATGCAGGTACAGATTTATCACAACTTGCAATAAAGACACCCCCATCAAATCCTGTAGAATTTCCGTGGATTTCAATCATGTTTGCAATCATTTCTCTATGTACAAGAGAAAAATTAATTCCATCATGTCCCTGAGCAATTCCATCACAAATATCTGTTGTAAAATATCTGGCTCCTCTTGCTCCCGCGTCCTGGATTCCCTTCATAGCTTCCTCTACAAACCAATCCAAATGCGCGCTTCCCGGATGGCTGTCTCCAAATGTACTTTCTACCATAATCTGAGGCTTATCCAAATCCTCCACAGTCCATCCCATACCAATCTTTAGCGGATCATTTTCTGGTGCAAGCTTTCTTACTCTCTGACTATTGAGTTCCATAACACTTCTCCTTTACTTCTTAAATACATCTCTTATCCAAATTCATCAGACATCTTATGTATTTTATGCTATCATTATTCTACTTTCCTTTCAAGTCATCAGATATATATTCTACTTTTTGCTGATTCACCCTCCTACTCAATTGTATATTTTTCACAAATTCAAGTGTATTCTATAGATTTTCCATGAATTTTATATTGTTTTTACGCGCATACAATCTTTTCAGTCTTCAAAATCATCAGATGTATTTTGCCTTTTTCGGAAATTTTTCCTATTATTTTCCATTTCAAAAAGATTGCACCTCTCCTACATTACAAAAAGAGATTACGCATTTGCGCAATCTCTTTCTATCTTCTATATTTTACGATTCATCTTTCATCTTCTTAATCAATGTACGATTATAGGTCATATGCATCATCATTGCTGCCCTTGCTCCCACCGGATCATGATCCGCAATGGCTTCCACTACTGCTCTATGTGTGGCAATGCTCTCTTCTTTCAATAATTTATGAGTCACATTTACGAACATAAGAACTGCCGTATCAATCATCGGAATCAGTTGTTCCACAACTTTATTCTTCGAACACTCTGCAACGCAAGTGTGAAACTGGATATCATCATGAATATAATCTTCATCATTTCGGATTTTTCTTTCCGTAATATCACAAATTTCCCGTAATTTCTTAATATCTTCCTCCGTAGCATTCAGCGCTGCCATTTCTGCAATTCCCGGTTCCAATATCATCCTCAAATTCACCAAATCAAGAGCAAGGGACATTTTATCCCCCAATCCCTGCAATCCCAAAGGATCAAGTTCCGGCGGTGTAGTACTGATCACATAAGTCCCGGATCCTTGGCGAACTTCCAAAATACCTTTCGATACAAGAAGCTTTACCGCTTCACGGATCGTACTTCTTCCAACTCCAAAACGTTCTCCTAGCTCAAACTCATTTGGAAGTTTTGTTCCAATTTCAAGAGGCGTCTGAATAATATACTGCAGAATCCGTTCCTCAATCTCCTCCGCAAGAAGTTTACTTTTGATATTTGATAAGCCCTTCATCCCCATCCTATTCTTCACCATCCAAAATTTTCTGAATTGTGTTTTTCACAAGAGTAAATGCAATGGGATTCATTCCACTATTGATCACAATATCTGCCATACTTCTTGTCGGCTCCACATAAAGATAATGCATCGGCTTCACAGTCGTTAAATACTGCTGCATCACGCCTTCAATATCTCTTCCCCGTTCTTTTACATCACGCAGAATTCTCCTTAAAATACGTTCATCCGCATCCGCTTCCACATAAACCTTGATATCCATCAAATCCCGAAGTCTCTCATCCGCCAACACAAGAATTCCTTCCAACAGGATAACACGTTTTGGCTCCACACGCTGTACTTTTTCAGAGCGGTTATGCTTTGTATAATCATATACCGGACAATCAATAGCTTTTCCGTCCTTCAGTTCTCTCAATTGTTTTACCAAAAGCTCCGTCTCCATAGCATCCGGATGATCATAATTGACTTTTTTCCTCTCTTCAAAGCTCATGTCACTTTGATCCCTGTAGTAGTTGTCATGGTACAACACCGCCACATCATCCTTGAACTCTTCTTTTAACTTCTTTGTAAATGTAGATTTTCCAGATCCGGTTCCACCCGCAATTCCAATAATAATACTTTTCACTTTTCGCTCTTTCCTCCGTTTTCGATCTATTTCTCCACGTAATAATTTCCGCTTCCATCTGCAACAATAGCAGAACTATAAAACTCTTTTGCAGATTCAATCATATAATACGTGTCTTTCACACCACATGTCTCATAAGAAGAATGCATTGCAAGCTGTGGAATTCCGATATCGACCGTATTCAATGCAACCTGATTGTTGGAAATATTTCCAAGTGTGGACCCCCCTCGCATATCAGAACGATTTACAAATGTCTGATAAGGAACCTTAGCTTTGTCGCACAGACTCTTGAAAATTGCTGCGGACACACCGTCTGTCGTATATAACTGGTTTCCATTATACTTAATTACCACGCCCTTGTTCAAGTATGGACGATTCGTCGGATCTGTCTTGTCTGCATAATTCGGGTGAACAGCATGTGCATTATCTGCTGAAATCATAAAACTGGAAGCAAGTGCTCTTATATAATCTTCCTCTGTTCTTCCGATCCCTCGATTGATTCTCATCAATACATCTTTCAAAAAGGTAGATGCTGCACCTTGTTTCGTACCGCTTCCTACTTCTTCATTATCCGATACAAAATGTACCGGCACAGCATTGTCATTCTCACTCGCCAAAAATGCTTTCAAAGAAGCGAACGCACACTGTGTATCATCTAATTTTGGAGAAGATACAAATTCTTCTTCTGCTCCCCAGATTGTTCCCGGCATCCGATTATACAAATATAAATCGTTTCCAAGAATATCCTCTTCTTTCACGCCGGCGCTTTCTGCAATGATTTGCATCAGTTTTCCTTTCGCATCGCCGCCTCCGAAAAGCGGAAGCATATCTACTTGTGCATTATATTTGTATCCTTCATTTGCTTCGCGATTCATATGAATGGCAAGATTTGGAATCATCACAAGATCCCGGTCTACATGCACAAGCTTTGTCACGATTTTTCCCTCTTCTTTGACAAGCAATCTTCCCGCAATCGAAAGCGGACGATCGAACCACGGGGCACACAACATGCCTCCATATTTCTCCACGTTCAATTTTACATACTGGTTTTCCACACACATTTCCGCATTCTCTTTTAACTTAAATGTAGGAAAATCACTATGGCTTGCCATAATGTTAAATCCGGTAAATTCCTTCTTCGGAATTGTAAATGCAATCATGGAAGACTCATTGCGAGCCACATAATATTTCCCGCCTTCTACAAGATTCCATTTTTCCCCTTCATAAAGTTCCGAAAAACCGTTCTTCTTCAGTTCCTCCTTCATATTGTAAATCAAATGAAAACTACTGTAACTTTTATTGATAAAGTCCAACAATTCTTTTGCTACTTCCCTAAACATAGCCATCCTCCCTGTGTTTATTTTCTCTTATTATAACAGTATTTTTCATTTTTTTCTACAAATCATCTACCAACGCACTGCTTTTCGCATACGCTGTACTTCTCGCTTCAAAAAAATCAGTTTTAATTTGATTCGCATTCGAGTACTGACTAACCCATTTCATACTATCCGGCTCAGATATGTGTTCTTCATAAATCGGAGCAAACCCAAGATTGCTGCAACGAAGATTTCCCAGATATTGAATATAATCCGTAATCATATCTTTGCTCAATCCTTGTACATTATCACCGATTGCATAATGTCCCCATTTTATTTCCTGCTCACAACCTTCTTTAATCATCCTTCGATAGCGGTTAACATCCTCCTCCCGAAACAATTCCGGTTCTTCTTTTTTTAATTCCAGCAAAATATTACGAAACAACCACAAATGCGTGTTTTCATCACGATTGATATAACGAATCTCCTGAACAGATCCCGGCATCAGGCGATTCCTTCCCAGGTTATAGAAAAACATAAAACCGCTATAAAAATAGATTCCCTCCAGAATATAATTTGCCACAATCGTATTTACAAGCATTCTCGTACTTTTTTCTTCCTGAAATTCATTGTAAAGATTTCCGATAAATTCATTCCGTTTCAGAAGATGTTCATCCTCTTTCCACTGGTACAATACCGCATTCCTTTCCTGCGGTTCACAGATTGTATCCAGCATATAACTGTAACTTTGACTATGCACCGCTTCTTGAAATGCCTGAATGGATAGACACAGATTGACTTCATTCGCTGTAATGTATTCACTGATATTCGGAAGATTCGCAGTCTGGATACTATCCAGAAAAATCAAAAACGATAAAATCTTGTCATAAGCCCGTCTTTCCGGTAATGGTAAATTTTTATAATCTTTTATATCTACTCCCAGATTGATTTCTTCCGGAATCCAAAAGTTATTCATAGCCTGACGATACCAGTCACTCACCCATCCATATTTCATATTGTTAAAATCATTCAGATTTGTTGTATTTCCTCCAATGATCTTTCTTCGTTGTACATCCACATCTCCTTTCGGATTAAAAAGTGGTCTTTTTTTCAAACTATCCATCTTTTTCTTTCCCTTCTTCTTTTCTATGAAGAACACGACTCACATTCTTCTACTTCAAGACTCTTAGATCGTATATAATAAATCGTCTTTACCCCCTCTTCCCATGCAAGAAGATAAAGATCCAATACTTTTCGGAAAGTATACTCATTTGTAATATAAAGATTCATACTTTGGGCTTGATCAATATGCCGCTGCCTCACTCCACAAGCTCTTACAGACCATCTCTGATCAATATAATGTGCATTTTTGTAAAACCAGTATGTCTTGTACGAAAGCTCCGGTGCAACCCTCGGCATCAGACCATTTTTCTTCTCTTCCAGAAAATATTTATTCATGATCGGATCCAGACCTGCCGTCGTTCCGGAAATAATACTTGTACTGCTTGTCGGCGCCGCTGCAAGAAGATATCCATTTCGAAGTCCTTGTGTTCTCACCTTTTCCCGCAGCCGCTTCCATTTTTCATTTGTCAAATTCCGTTTTTCAAAATAGCTTCCCGTCTGCCAATCGCTTCCTTCAAAATACTGATAACTTCCTTTTTCTTTTGCAAGATCACTGCTGGCCTCAATCGCCGCATAATGAATACGTGCAAAAACCTGTTCTGCAAATTCCAAATGTTTCTCACTCTCCCATGCGATTCCATGTTTTGCAAGCATATGATGATACCCACTGACTCCTAGTCCAATCGGACGGTATTTTTCATTATTAATCTTTGCATATGGCACAGGAAAAAAGTTCAGATCGATCACATTGTCAAGCGCCCGCACTACATAACCGGTAATTCTTGCAATTTCTTCTTCATCCTCCACATCCAAATGTCCCAGTGAAAGACTGGCCAGATTACAGACAACAAATTCTCCCGGTTTTGTCACCGTCACTACAACGGTATCTCCTTCTGCTGTCTCAATCCGTTTCTCTACTTCTTCAATTTCGCGCATATTTTGTGCAATTTCTGTACATAAATTACTGCAGTAAATCACTCCTTTATGTCCATTTGGATTCGCACGATTTACATGGTCTCGGTTAAATGTAAAAGGTGTTCCGGTCTCCACCGCACTTTTGATGATCAAACGAATAATATCTTTAATAGGAACAATTCTCTTTTTGATTCTTGTATCCTGTACGCAATCTAAATACTTTTCTGTCCATTCTTTTCCGAAAGAATCTTCCAACGCGTATCCTTTCACTGTCAAAACTTCATGCGGACACATCAGATACCAGTCTCCTTCGATATTGTCCCGCGCCTGTTCCCAAAAATAATCAGGATAGCAGACCGCCGGAAATACATCGTGCGCTTTCATTCTATCGTCTCCATTGTTGGTTCTCAAATTCAAAAACTCTGGTAAATCTCTGTGCCAAACATCTAGATATACTGCTACCGCACCTTGCCTTACTCCAAGCTGGTCTACCGCAACTGCCGTATCATTTGCCAGACGAATCCAGCGGATCACTCCCCCTGCTGCACCTTCAAATCCACAGATTGCACTGCCGCTTGCCCTTACTTTTCCAAAGTACAATCCCATGCCTCCTCCATATTTACTCACCTTCGCAAAACTATCAATGCTACGGTAAATTCCATTCAAACTATCCGGCACCGTATCAATGAAGCAGGATGATAACTGGTGATGAGGTTTTCTCGCATTTGCAAGTGTCGGCGTTGCCATCGTCACTTTCAATGTACTCAACATGTCATAAAATCTTTTCACCCAAATCGATCTGTCTCTTTTCTCTTTCATGGCAAGATGCATTGCAATTCCAAGGAACATTTCTTGCGGAGTCTCCATTGCCACTCCTTTTCCTGTCCGTATGATATAACGATTTAATAAAAGTTCCAATCCCGAATACGTAAACAGATGATTTCTGTCATGATTCAAAAATTTTTCAAAATGATCCAGTTCTTCTTTTGTATAGCTTTCTAAAATGTAAGCACCATACAATCCCTCTTTTGTAAGCATAGCAACCTTCTCATAAAAGGATGTAATCCCGCATTTTTTCATTGTTTCCTCTAATTTTACTGAAAAAGACAAAAACAACAGTCTTGCTGCAATCATCTCCCATTTAGGAGCTTCCTGCGTCGTAAGTTCCACTGCTGCTTTAATCAAAAGATCCATATGCTCTTCTTCTGACATATTGGATTTCTGAAATATCAAAAACTTTTCTTTCAATAAGGCGAGGGCATATTCTTCTTCCGGGAATTCTGCCTGTATTCTGCAAAAGAAATCTTCCAGTTCTCGGATTCCTTCATATATTTTCACTGTTTTTTCCGTCTTATTTTGATTCATATTTTTCACTCCATCACCATTTATTGTGTTTCAAAAACAGAATAGCACAACATATAGTAAGTTTCAACTATTATTTTATGAATATAACGGCAAAATTCTGATTTTCAAACAAACAAAATCATATTTAAAAATGCTCCTGATTTTAATCAGGAGCACACCAAAACTTCCATTTTAATAGTTCGGTTTTGTAGCAACAACACCTTCTGAAATTTTTCCAAACAATTCATATGGCATTCCTACTGCCATATCATTCTCACTCCATTTACAAAGCATACGTGTACTCGGACACATAACACTAACATTCATTTCCCCTGTCAGATACGGAGATACGGTCAATTCTGAACACATCGCTTGCATGGCTCCCATATCAATAACTGGTTTAATTCCCGTTTCATATTCATATCCCTGAATCAAGCGCATAGTTTGAAGTGCATTTGTCACCATAATAATCACATCTGGAGTCTGTACGCAATCTTTCAATGGAACAATCGCTACACCATATGTTGAAACAGGTTCTCTATGAAGACTCTTAATCCCTGCCCGCATTCTTCTTGCCACTGCTATGGAAGAATACAAATTGTAGGAAAAATATTCTCGACCACTTTCAATTTTCTCTGTACTTGGTTCTAGCGCCAAAGCAGTTGTCCCCCCATCGCATTTATGATGTTCTAAACGACTTTTTAATCCTCTTCCATTTACTGCAGATTGTTTTACCATAAGACAATAAGTCATAGATGTCTGCGTTTCTTCAATTGGATATGCATCATATTCTTCTTTTGTGAACAAAAATGTAACTGCCACAGGCTCTGTTTTTAAATGGATTGCCTCTCTCAATATTTCTAAATATCCACAGACAATTTCCTTTGAATAAATCTCATGGGGTAATCCATATTGAATTTTATTATGTTTATACGGCATATATACTCCTCCTTTTAACCTATTGCAGCAAAATTAAAATGATATAAATCTAATTTAACAAGTATAGCAACTAAAATAGCTAATCCTACTGTCATCACAGCAAAAAATAACCAATCAGTTTTTTCTATTTTTATGTTATGATAAAATGTTCTCTCTTCTGCCCTGCCTAATCCACGGCTTTCCATGGCACAAGCAACCCGTTCTCCCCTTCTGGCTGCAACACAAAATAACGGAAGCATAACGCGGAATGGAGATGTAAATCTCGATGCTACTCCTTTATTCCACGGAATCCCTCTAATTTCCTGCGCAAGATGAACCATATCTACCTGAGACTGTAATTCTGGAAGAAAACGATATGTTGCCATAACTGCATATCCATGCAAAGCTGGAATCTTACACTGAAGAATAATACTTAATACCAAATCCCGAGGTCTTGTAGTAAGTACAAAGCTCATAGATAATGTAACAAACGCCAAAATACGAAATCCTAAAGAAACAGCATGTACAATATCCTGTTCTGTCCACTGAAGAAAACAAAAACGAAATACGATTCCAGGTTCTTCACCAATCCCTCTCAAAAAAAGCATAGAAATCATAAATATAACACTTACCGATATAAATACCGTTAATCTTTTAAGCAAATTTCTCAAAGGAATTTCTCCACCAATCCATGTTCCCAAAAAAGCAATCAGAAAAACAAGAATCGGAAGAACAGGAAAGTAAGACATACTGACAACAAAAGTCCAAACAATAATAATAGCAAACTTCATCATCGGATTACGTTTATGAAGGAAAGAATTTCGTTCAATATATGCAAACATCTTTACTCTTCTCCTTTCCATTTTTCTTCAAAATAACTCTCTGTCGAAAGATCACAAATAACTTTTCCAGACGCAAGTTCAACAACTCTAGTTGCATACTGCCTTACAAGCGACAAATCATGAGTAATCATCACAATTGTAATACCTTCTCGCACTAGTTCACACATATCTTTCATCAACTCATGCCTGTTCTCAAAGTCTTGACCATAAGTTGGTTCATCCAAAAACAAAATTTTCTGCTTCGTCAAAAGCATACTTGCAACACTCAATCTTCTTTTCTGCCCTTGACTTAGCACAAACGGACTTTTTTCTATTTCTCCCTCCAAATGAAATCTTTGAAGCATCTCGTTTACTCGAAGTTTTTTTTCTTCTTCACTGATTCTAACACGTTTTAAGCTAAACATCATTTCATCTTCCACAGCATTTGTAATAAACTGATTCTCCGGATTCTGAAATACCAACCCCATCTGATGATAAAGCTCTTTTTTCTTATAAAACTCTATTTTCTTTCCAAACAACTCAATGCTACCTGCATCCCGCTCATAAATGCGAAACAGCAAACGCATCAATGTAGTTTTTCCAACCCCATTCTCTCCTACAATTGCTAAAAATTCCTGTTTTCTCAATTCAAGACTTAATCCATCGATAATTTTTCGATTCTCAATTTTCGTCTTTTTCCCAGGCTCCGGATACGCAAAACCAAGATCTTTTATCTTTAAGACAACTTCTTGAGTTGAAATATTTTCCGGTAAATGCGAAAAATTTTTTTCATATACAGCCTGCCTTTCAAAAAACAATTGTTTTACTTTTGCCCCTTTTCCAGATGCAATAACTTTTCCTTCTCCATTTAGCATAAGAATGTAGTCCACTTGGTCGAGCATTTCTTCCAAATTGTGCTCAACAATTATAATCGTCATTTTCTTTTCGTATGCAAGACGCGAAATTAAGCAAAAAATTTCTTTCCGACTAATCGGATCCAAATTAGCCGTTGGTTCATCCAAAAGTAAAACTTCCGGTTCCATAACAAGAATAGATGCAATTGCAATTTTCTGTTTTTGCCCACCAGATAATCGATTCAAATCAATTGATTCACATCCAGACATCCCAACATAGTTTAAACCCTGCTTTATTCGACTTTTCATCTCTTCTACTGAAATCCCAAGATTCTCCATACCAAATGCTAATTCTTCTTCCACTGTAAACGTACAAAATTGGCTTTCTGGATTTTGCATAACAAATCCAATATTCTCACACCGATACTTCGGAAGTTTTTCTGTAATATCTTCACCTTTAAAATAGAGTTTTCCTTCCAATTTACCTTCATACATATGTGGAATCAACCCATCTAAAAAATAAAGAATTGAACTCTTTCCACATCCGCTCGGTCCACTTATCGCATGGATTTTCCCTTTTTCAAATGTATAGGAGAGATGTTCCCATATAGGAATCGTCTCTCCCTCATATATATACGTTGCATTCTTTATTTCCAATACAGGATACTCATCTTCACCTATTTTACACATGCAAATCCTTTCAACACACCTGTTTTCTTTAATGCTGCTGTAATTAATTTTACCAAGATAATAGCTACAACTGTTGCACTAAATAAGCGAACTGTAAGAATACCTATTACAATCGGAACTCCATTTCCGAGTGTTCCAAAGAAAATCACATCTCTTCCAAATACAAATAATCCTCCAAGAATTCCTCCGATTATCATATTCATTATGTTACCTTGATATTTTCCACCTACCAAATATCCAAACTCAATTCCTAAAGCCTCTAGAACCCCCGCAAGAATAAGCTGGATACCATACGGGCTTCCAAGAAGCAGATTAACACCTGCTGCAACCAAAGCTCCAAAAATCGCAACCCCCGGCTTTCTAACAAGATACATTGGCAATGCAGGTGATAACATATAAACCCCAAATGTTATTTCCATAAAAATCTGACCAAGCACCGCTGACATTGGCATATAAGCATAATCAAGAAGTGTAAAGATTACACCAATTACTGCCGCAACCATAGCCACTACTACAATTTCTTTTGTTTTAATTTTTTTATCCATCACACTTTTCTCCTTTGATAATATTGACAAAGTATCTTTTATATTATATATCTGTCAATATTTCAAGTCCAATCAATAATGTCTATAAACAGTGTGTTTTTATAGGACTTTTCTATAATTCCGTTTTACTTTTTCTCAATGCATTCCTATTTTTCATAAAATACAATACAAACGAAACAATCATCATGATCAAACAAACCATAATCATCAAGTCCGAAGCTTTCACTGTAACATCTGCCCATATAATATGAACAATCACCATACTGTAAAGCAAAACTGTCACAATTTTCCCGTGCCAGTCAGCACCGGATACCTTCCCTGTTTTTCGTATTACAATATAACCGCTGATTGCCATATAAAGTTCCTTGACTATCATCAATATCAGAAGAAGCATCATATGCGGAAATCTTGTAAACAAACAGAATAGCATAGTAACTTGCGTCAGTTTATCCGCAATCGGATCCAGTATTTTCCCCAAATTACTGATCATATGAAAACGTCTTGCTATAAATCCATCTGCAATGTCCGTAACTCCAGACAGAAGTAAAATCCATCCTGTCCCCGTATAATCTTTCTTTACACAATAGCTCCAAATCAGCACCGGAACAAGTAAAAGTCTAAAAAGTGAAAGCAAATTAGGAATCGTGATGATCTTGTTCAAATTTTCTTCCCGATTTTCTTCTTGTCCTTTCATAGATTCCCCTCCTTACATCTCGCATATATTATCTATCTTTTTATTATACTCCTTTCATTCAAATTGGCATATATAAACTCATTATTATTAAAAATCAAATTGCAACGGATCATAACTTGTTCTATGATTTTCATTCATACTGTTTAACTTTTCCATATCTTCCGGTTCAATCTGAAAATCAAATACGGAAATATTTTCTTGTAACCTTGACAGATTTTTCGTTTTCGGAATCGGAACAATTCCTTGCTGAATATTCCAGCGAAGCAATATTTGTGCAGGACTCTTCTCATAACGAGTTGATATTTTTTGAATTCTTTCATCCTCCATTTTTCCTCGAAGAAGCGGTCCCCATGCTTCAATCTGAATATGTTTTTCCTTACAAAATGTATTTAATTTCTCATCATGCAAAAAAGGCGTATGTTCTATTTGGTTCAGCATCGGTTGAATTTCACAACTTTCCAGTAACAATTCCAACTGGCAAATTTCAAAATTTGAAACCCCGATCGAGCGAATATATCCTTCTTTATATAGATGCTCCAATGCTTTCCACGTACTTAAAGTTCTCTCCGCCTGTTGCCCCGGCCAGTGAATCAGAAACGCATCCAAATATTCTGTCTGCAGTTTTTTCAAAGTTTCATGGAAACTTGCAATCGTATTGTCATAACCTTGATTGCAGTTATCTACTTTACTTGTCAGAAAAATTTCTTCTCTCGGAATCTGGTTTTCTTTCAACGCTACACCTAGCGCATCCTCATTTCTATACATCTGTGCCGTATCAAATAATCTGTAACCACACTGGTACGCATTTTTTACCGCTTCATTCATTTCTCTTCCCGGATTCATCTTATAAACGCCCAAACCAATCTCCGGGATTTTTACGCCATTTACTAGTTCCATACTAAAACTCCTTTCCGCTATGCAACATTAAAATATTCTCAACCCTTTAGATATTTTTGTGTATATGGACATACAGCAAAACACAGGCCACACAAATCAGTTTCTATTCCTGTCGCTTCTTTCATCCGCTGAATCTGCATTTTCTTACAATCTTCTTTCTGAAAAATCTCTTCTCTCACCATTCCCGGCACCCAGGTCGCCCCTTTCAGCGCTCCTGCAGGACAATGATTTACACATACCATGCAGTTACCACAATAACTTTCCGTAACCGGATCGTCCACCACAAGCGGAGCATCTGTCAGCAAACTAGAAAGCCGCACCGCACTGCCATACTCTTTTGTAACCAATAGGCAATTTTTCCCGATCCAGCCAAGCCCCGCTTTCACCGCAACGGTTTTATGTGGAAGATCTGTACTCCATTCAGCATCCACCTTCACGACCTTCGTTGTATTTGCCAAAGCCTGATATCCACAACTTATAAGAAATTCTGCCCCACACGTAACAATTTCGTCAAGCTGTGCATTGAGGGAATAATACGCATCATAATACTCTTTTGTCGGCGCATTCTTAAGATCATATACAATCTTTTTCGGAACCGGAACTGCAACCGATATTCCCGTCTTCATTTTTCCACTCGTAATGTCGGATAAATCTGCTGTTCCGATCAGCTTTGCTCCCTTCCCTACAAGTATCACATATAATTCTTCTTTTATCAATGACAAATCAGACATTTTATGCCTCCTCATTCTTCAACCCTTTTCAAGCGGGATACATGGATCTGTGATAAAACCAGTACAGATATATATGTTTTATTCTATCTTTCTCCTTCAACTAAGCTCATTTTAGCTGATTTCCCCGCATTTTATTTCGTTCTTCGGATTAACACATGAATTCCGCCGATCACAAGCCCTATCAACGCCGGACACACCCATCCGAAACCAAGTTCTGCAAATGGTAAAATCTCCTTTGCTGTTTCCAAAAATCCTTCTAAGTGTAAAAATTGCTTAGCTATCTCAGGAAGTGCATTTGCAAAATCCACCATTGCTGCTACCGCAGTAAATCCAGTCACCCATCGGTATATAACAACATCATTCCCAAAGAATTTTCCAAAAATCGTAAGCAAGATCAGTGTAATTGCCAACGGATAGAGAAACATTAGTACCGGAAGTGAGTATGCAATAATAGAATTAAGTCCCAGGTTTGCTATGATAAATGAAAGTACACAAAATCCTACGGCCCACACCTTATAAGATGGTCCTTTAGGAATAATCTCTCCAAAAGTCTCACCACAGCTTGTGATTAATCCAACTGCTGTTTTCAGACAGGCCAATGTCACCGTTACTGCTAAAATGAATGCTCCTGCTGCTCCAAAATAATAATCCGCAATCCCTGCAAACGCCGCGCCACCATTTTTCGAAATTCCGATTACCGCTCTGCTCTGCGCTCCCACCAAGGTAACCAGGAGATAGATCGATGCCATCAAAAGAGAACTTAAAGCCCCTGCTTTCACGGTATTCTTTGCTGCATTTTCTGGCTCTTCCACGCCAAGCCCACGGATAACATTGACAACGATAATTCCAAAAGCAAGGCTTGCCAGTGCATCCATTGTATTATATCCCTCAAGAACACCAGTAAAAAATGCCCCTGTCGCATATTCGCCTTGCGCTTCCATTCCTACAACTTTCCCCATTGGTGATATCAGTGCACGCACAATCAGAATTGCTAAAAAACATAGGAACAACGGGTTCAATACTTTCCCGATCCATACAAGAATCTCTCCCGGACGTAGGGAGAAAAATAAAACTGCCACAAAGAACAGAAAAGAGAAAATGGCTAGCGCCATCGTATAACTCTCTTTTGACATCATCTGCTCAAGCCCTACTGAAAATGCCACTGTCGCACATCTTGGAATTGCAAAGAATGGTCCTATTGTAAGATATAACACTAAGGTAAAGAACACTCCATATTTTCTTCCCACCTGACTACTTACTTCAAGAAGTCCGTTTTTCCGACTTATCCCGAGCGCTACAACTCCAAGAAGCGGCAGACCCACACCTGCAATTAAAAATCCGACCGCTGCCGCCCACATTTGATTACCGGACATCTGTCCCATGGATGCTGGAAAAATCAGATTCCCTGCACCAAAAAACATACCAAACAACATACTTGCTACAAAAATCGTTTCCTTAAATGTTAAATTCTTCTTCATCGCTTCCCCTTCTTATATTTTGGATTTATGTCTTTTTATTTTATCACAAACCTTGTAGTTTGTCAGAAGAATTGTGCTGCATATCCATAAAACTAGAAAAAGAAGCACTCTACTTAAAGTACAATGACAACTAACAAACAAGAGGACTTGCAAGGTTTGTGACCTTTTCAAGTCCTCTGCTATATCATAATGCTATTGACTACATCCGTTCCGTCAAGGATTACCTTACAACATATCGGTTTCGACTTGTTCCTTGACATAAGAAAAGCCTGCACGAATTCCCTTCGATCCGACAGACTCTTATTCTTTCACATACTCTATCAATTCTTCTATTCCACAATCAAAAAAACCGCACAATTTACAGATTAATCGTGCGATGGCTTGTCAAGGCTATGGTACCGCTTTCTTTTTCTCAATAATAAAATAGGCAATGGCAAAAGTCGAAATTGATATAAACGAAAGGGCAGTTTTTGCCAAAACACAAGACTACTTTTCGTTTACACCAACTCCGATTGTTTCCTTAACAATTTGTTTATTTCTCTTATTCTAGCACATCCCCTAATCTTTTACAATCTTAGGGGGAAGCTTCTCCCCCAATTCTTCCCCCACCCCCCAAAATCTAATGATAAAATACGGTATTTTATGATAATTTATGAATTTCTCTTAAACTGCAAAAAACCCTTGAAAATGCCCATTTTCTGAGCTTTTCAAGGGTTTTAAAATTCATGTTATCTAGGAAATTAGTTTCCCATCTGTTTTGCAACTTCTGAATTACATTCCAGCCTGATCTGTGACATTTCACCCTCATATCTTGTTAAATATGTAGTAAATACAGTAATTTTCACTTCTCGTCACTACTCATTTGTTCCAATTCCCCCAACTATATATCTGGGGACACCAAAACCAGTTTTCTTCCACTTTTCTCACCCTTCTTTTTCTGTTTTGGGGGATTAAACCGCTCCATTTGGGGGATTTTTCTCCCCTATCCTTTAACAATGGCTCTTCGCTGTAATTCTTGCTTTTCCCGTATTGATTTTGGAATAAGTGTTATGAAAAACAGTCTCATGGGGTTATGAGTACCTATTCCCTATGTTCTATTATAAATTTTCTCGATCAATCATATTTTCTATTATTTCTGAAAAATAATATTCTTTCAGATCAAAACCCTTATCCACTTTTGCAAGATAGGAATATCTATCTTCTGTATAATGTTTGGATATAACAGCAAATACTTTATAAGTAGGTTGTGCTGTTACATCTCTAATATCCTTTTTCA
>OFMJ01000789.1_pt1 | contig 28891 bp, 35 predicted proteins | sample 1541801 | NCBI WGS metagenome assembly OFMJ01 (sample SAMN04209234, study PRJEB22552) | human gut metagenome | biome: gut; material: feces | host: Homo sapiens | place: USA: Oklahoma
TACAGTAGCCGCCGGTTCCATGATTTTCTTTGCAAACCCTGGGGCGGACTGGCAGAGCTGAAGAAACAGGCAGCCACCAGAGCAGTAGAAGACTTTAACTGGAATATTTCAAGGAGAAATGAATGGATAAGATCGTCACATCGATACAGGAGATAAATTTAGAGGACATCAGATTCCCGATCATTGCAGTATTTGAACACCCGGAAGATTATCCGACGAAATCCATAGGCAGAATATTTGAATTAACCAAACCAACAGATACCGTGATCGTAAAAGATACACTGGAAGAATTACAGAAAGATATTCAGACACACTGGATAGGGATATTCTTCCAGAGAACAGAATTTGATGTACCATCAATGAAAGGATACTGGGTATGAATCAGGAAGGATTGTTATTCCCAAAAGGAACCATTAGAAAAAAACGAAAGAAGCACCACAAAAGTATCATAGACAGAGATGCAAAAGGTCAGTGTTTCATCTGCGGAAAAACAGGCTATACAGAACGTCATCACATCTATGGCAGTGCAAATCGCAAATACTCCGAGCAATATGGCTTGACTGTGTATCTTTGCCCGGAATGCCACAGAACATCAGATATAGCTGCACATAGAAACAAAGAAGTCCGAGTTACTTTACAGCGGATTGGTCAGAGAGCATTTGAAGAGAAATGTGGCAGCAGGGAACAATTCGTAAAGACGTTTGGAAAAAACTATCTGGAGGACGAATAAATGAACATAGGAAAAGCAACTGCAATATTTAAAGATATCCATAACGAAGAAACAGAAGTAGAAGGCAAGATCACAGCGATTCAGGAAGTGATTGATATGCCTACACATAACAGCATCACAAAGAAGAGTATGCTGGAGGTACTTCACTGGCTGATTGAAGAATATATTTAAGGAGGACATATGAACATAGCACAAAGAGCAGAAATATGTAAACATAGTACAGGACACATCGGAGCTGTAGCAGTATACACCCGTCCCACCTGTCCGAACATGCACATCATCAAAGGCAAATATGTTACGGCCAGAACGAACTGCAAGGAATGCAGATTCTATGAGGAGAGGAAATGAATTTATATGAAATCACAGACATAAAGACAGGAAAGACTATAGAGCCGGCGGTTACGCTGAAACAGGCAGCAGAAAGACTGAAGTGTTCCGGAAGTGCAGTATCAGGAGCTTATTATGGAAATTATGCAATTGGTCATAGATATGCAATAGAAGCGGTAGATACAGCCATTGCAAAACAGGATCCAATATGGACCGAATGGGAAATGCGAAGAAACTGGTTTTTAAAATTATGTGGGAGGACATAAGAATGACAGGAAAGAACAAAGAAGGCTATCCGGATCCGACAGCCAGCAAAGCAATCCGGGCAGCAGATCATATGCCAGAGCATACATATAAAGATTATTGCATACTCAGAGCAATGGCATACCGCATGGGATTAAAGATAACCAGGATAAAAGATTTAGGATCTGGAAAGGAATGGAGCCGATAAAAAGAAGGAGGCCGGGAACTATCAAAAGCTCCCGGCTAAAAGTATGAAAAAGAAAAAGTTTTATTTGCAATTACTCTTTGCTCTGTACTGGTAATAATATATCCAGAAAATGTGAGCAATATGTGATACAGATTTGAAGAATTTGTGAAAGGGGAGCGATACCGATGGACAAGAATATCTTAAGTCAGTACATAGATGCCTGTGAGCTGATCAAAGAAACAGAAGAGGAAATCAAGAAGCTAAACAGAAAGAAAAAGACAGTGATACAGACAAATGTGTCTGGAAGTAACCACGACTTCCCTTACAACCCACAGCATTTCAAGATTCAGGGAACAACATTTTCGCTTAAAGATGACAGCCATCTGCGTTATCAGCAGAAGGTTCTGGAAGAAAGAAGAACACAAGCACAACAGTTAAAGACAAGCGTAGAAGAGTGGCTGAATACAATTCCCCCCAGAATGCAGAGAATCATAAAATACAAGGTCTTTGAAGAACTGACCTGGCAGCAGGTGGCCAGAAAGATGGGAAGAAGAGCAACTGAAGAGGGCATTCGTAAAGAATTTAATAGATTTTTTGAAAAAAAGTAAAATTTGTCCGTTTTGTCCGATATGTCCGCTTTTAATATGTTATAGTATAAACTGAACTCAGACGGATGAATTCCGTAGAATCTCCAATATACATTTTCTTAACGTCCTGTAGAAATACAGGACGTTTTGTAGTATAATAAAAAGAAATGTACATAGGAGGAAACTTATGAGTTTAGTAATTTGCGTAGCAACTACAAATAACATTATTATTGCTGGGGACACACAGATAAATAATGAGAATGGACCACTACAAGATACAGCTATGAAAGTTTTTCCAATAGGAAAAGATACTTTAGTTGGCATAACAGGTGACTATAAAACTTATATAGAGGCTGCTAATAAAAGAACAACAGAATTAGATACTGCAAACGCTTCATTTGAGGAAAAAGTCTCTTTTATTAAAAATATGATATATGGAAAAAATAATAATGCAGTTATTGCTGGATTTGATAGAGGAAAAGTGAAATTGAAAGTAATGGGCCATGAATACGGGTATAATGATTCGATTATTGAGGTAAATAATGGGGCTGAAATTAAGATTTTACTTCCACCCGGAATTACAACGGAAATGTGTCGACCATATATTACTTCACTCAATAATTTAAAAGGACAAGTTATTAATTGTATTAAGCGAATATCTCGAAAATCAAATACTGTTAATGATAAAGTATGCGGGTTAGAAACTGACGGTGTAAACCTTGAGGCATTCACGTCAGGAATTGAATATAAAGATATTGATGTGAGAATTCAATGATTTTGAAAAAGTAGCTTTGGTGATACAAGGTTGCTTTTTCTATACTCAAAAACGAAACGAATGAGAGGTGGTGAGATTTGAGTGAAGACGTAAGAGCACCGAACTATGATCTTGCCTATGTAGACTATTGCAAAGGCATGAAATACAAAGAAATCGCCGAGAAATATGGTGTAACAATAAATACTGTAAAGTCCTGGAAGATTAGATACAAATGGTCGAAGGATGGTAAAAAAGGTGTGCACACAAAATCGAAAAAAGTGTGCACACAAAATCCAGATAAGAAAAAGCCGGCTGAAAGCGAAGTTGAGTCCGTAACAGAAAATTCGGACTTAACCGACAAACAGCGGCTTTTTTGCATTTATTACATCCGGAGCTTTAATGCGACAAAGGCATATCAAAAAGCATACGCGTGTAATTATGAAACCGCAATGGCAGCAGGGGCAAGAATGTTAGGAAATGTTAAGGTAAAAGAAGAAATCATGAGACTGAAGCAGGGACGCCTCAACAGAGAATTTCTTTCTGAGTCAGACATCTTTCAGAAATACATGGATATAGCCTTTGCAGACATCACAGACTACATGACATTCGGTACGGAAGAGGTACCGGTTATGGCTATGTACGGTCCCGTAAAGATAAAGGATCCTGAGACTGGAGAAGAGAAACAGCTAACAAAGATTGTAAATACAGTCCGGTTCAAGAATTCTTCAGAGGTGGATGGCACCATACTGGCAGAGGTGAAGCAAGGAAAAGATGGAGCCAGTATTAAACTGGCAGATCGTATGAAGGCTCTTCAGTGGTTGTCTGATCACATGGATATGGCAACAGAAGAGCAGAAAACAAGAATTGCACAGATGAAGGCTCAGACAGAACGCCTGGCAGCAGCGCCGACAGACGGAGAAGAGGATGGAGTTGAGATCATAAACGATGCGGACAAAAAAGCAGGTCAGAATATCAGAGATAGTGATTCCGAAGTATCTTCCGGTATTTAACAATAAATCATATAAGCACATCATTCTCACTTCCGGACGTGCCGGCACAAAATCCAGTTTTGCAGCAATCCGAACGGATTATCAGATTATAGCAGATTCCCATGGTTCAGCGGTGGTATTGCGCAAGCACCATAATAAGTTGCGTAAGACAGTATACAAGGAAATGCTCCGGGGCATCAATCGCCTTCAGGTGCCAAAGAATCGGTTCTATATAACCAAAAGCCCGATGGAAATCACATATAAGAAATACAATACCACAATATACTTCTCCGGATCTGATGGAATTGACGATACGAAAGGTATCATTGATGAGGATAAACCGATAAAGCTGGTTATCCTAGATGAGCTGACAGAGTTCTTCGATGATGGAGAAGGCGAAGATGAGCTTGCAAACATAGAAGCAACATTCGTTAGGGGGAACAAAGCAGGATTCCAGATGATCTATCTGTATAATCCACCAAAGAACCCGAACGCACCAGTAAATCTCTGGTGTAAGAAGATGGAGAAACGCCCTGATTGCATCCATATCCATACGGACTACAGGGATGTACCGGTGGATTGGCTTGGACAGGATCTGATTGATTCGGCAGAAGCGATGAAAGCAGTAGATCCCAAGATGTATCGTTGGACATGGCTTGGAGAGCCAGTTGGAGTAGATGAACTGATTTATTATATGTTCTCTGACAGGCATAGACAGAAACCAGAAGAAGGCAGGACATACGAAAGAGCCTTTATAGGCGGTGACTACGGGCAGCAGAACGCAACAACTTATCAGGCGTTTGGCCTTGATACATATAGACGGAAGCTTCCAGGGCTTGGAGAGTATTATCACAGCGGACGGGAATCCGGAACGCAGCGAAGTCCGTCAGAGTATGCACAGGGCCTTGTGGAATTTATGAATGAGCTTCATGAAGAATATGAAATCAAGGTCTTTTATGTTTGTCTTGATCCATCTGCAAAAGGTCTCCAGGAAGAAATTCGGAGAGCTACCCGAACCGGTCTGGACTACTCTGTTGTGATTAAGAATGCAGAAAACGATGTAGCTCTTGGGATCAGCCGTGTGCAAAAGGCGTTTGTATTTGATATTCTCAGTATTTCTCCGAAGCAGGAAAACCTGATCAGAGAACTGGGAATCTATGAATATGACAAAAAATCAATCGAAAAAGGTAAGGAAGTACCGATCAAAGAAAATGATCACGGGTGCGATGCATTACGTTATGCGATTATGACTGCCTGGAGATATATAAAACGATGGCTACCAGTCGAACTGGAGGAGAAAGAATATATTGTAGATATTGCAAGAAAGGAGGTTGAGGACGATGGATATATTTAGTTATTTCCAAAAGAAGGGAATTGATACGGTAGATAAATCTTTTTACCGTATGATCGCTTTGTGGGAAAGCTGGTACAGAGGAAAAGTAAGAAATTTCACATACTACAGAGTCTATTCCGGACAGGGAACATACTCAAAAAAACAAAGGAAAAGTCTTGGAATGGCGAAGAAACTGGCAGAGGATATTGCAGACCTCCTTTTAAATGAGCGTGTTCAGATCACTCTTTCGGACGAAGGCACAGGAGCATTTGTGGAAGAGATACTGAAACAGAACAGATTCCTGGTGCTTGGAAACGATTACCAGGAAAGAAAAGCGTATTCCGGGACAGTTGCATATATCCCATACTTGTACGATGCAGAAGCGGATAAAGAAGGGAGAATCCTGCCCGGTACTGGAAAGATAGGGATTGACTATGTAAGTGCAAAAGACATCTATCCTATCAGCTGGAATAACGGAAGGATTACAGAATGCGCGTTTGCTTTTTCAAAAACTGTGAACAGAAAGAAATATGTGCAGGTTCAGATTCATCAGATGGAACAGACTGAGCAGGGACAGCAGTATGTGATTGAGAACAGTGTCTTGGAATGCCAGTCTGGCAGCAGGGAAGGAAAGGAGCTTGCAGAGGAAGAATGGAAACAGTTAAAGCCGTTCAGATACCTTTCTTCACGTATTGAGACAGGATCCTGTGATCCGCAGTTCGTAATTGACCGTTTGAATATTGTAAATAATGCAGATGAAGACGAGAGTAACCCTATGGGAATCGCGATATACGCAAATTCTATTGATATCCTGAAAAAACTGGATATAGAGTATGACTCTTATAACAACGAGTTCGACCTTGGAAGGAAGCGAATCTTCGTTGCCCCGGAAGTTGTCAAAAATATGGATGGTACACCTGCCTTTGATCCGGAAGATACGGTCTTTTATCAGATGCCTGATAATTACGACAAGGAAAAAGAAGGACTGATAAAAGAGATTAATATGGATCTTAGAGCGGAACAGCATTCAAAGGCCATTGACGATGATCTGAATTATCTGTCTCTGAAATGTGGGTTCGGAACAGAAAGATACAAATTCGACAGTTCAGGAGTAAAAACGGCAACGGAAGTTATATCTGAAAACTCGGATATGTACCGTATGATCAAAAAGCATGAGATCATTCTGGAAGATGTTTTGAAGGAATTAGTGCAGATTATCATCCGGCTCGGTATCGTCCTGGGAAATCGGTTGAACCCGGAAACAGAAGTCACAATTGACTTTGATGATTCAATCATTGAGGACAAGCAGGCAGAACGGCAGTCTGATCGTCAGGATGTCAGCATGGGAGCTATGAACTTATGGGAATATCGTGCTAAATATTACGGGGAAACAGATGAAAAAGCAAAGGCGGCAGTACAGCAGCCAGAGGATACGGTGATTGAATGACACAGGGAGAGATTGAAAAGTTGTCTGCAAAGACTGAGAATATCTTTTCTGAACTGGAAATCAGGATCATGTCTGATATTGTTCGCCGGATCAAGGAGAATGGAGTATCTACAGCATCTGCAGACTGGCAGCTGACAAGATTGCAACAGCTCGGAGTGTCCCAGGAACGAATCTGGAAGTATGTCAAAGAAGCTCTGGAGGCATCTGATAAGGAAATGGAGAAGATTTTCTCAGATAAAGCCTACGAAGAATACTATGGACATGAAAGATTCTACAAGTTCGCAGATATGCAGCAGATACCCTTCGAAAAAAATATAGTTCTCCAAAGACTCATAGAAGCGGCAAAAGAACAGCTGAAAGGGGAATATAAGAATCTAGCAGGTTCTATGGGGTTTGCAATCAGGAATCCTGAAACAGGAAAGATAAAATATTCTCCACTTCTGGATTATTACAGATCAACCATGGATAATGCGGTATTAGACATTAATTCCGGTGCGTTTGATTACAATGCAGTTCTGAAACGGACAATAAATCAGATGACTGCATCCGGACTCCGATTCATAGATTACGATTCCGGGCACAGGGATAGAGTGAATGTAGCTGCCAGAAGAGCAGTCCTTGCCGGATTTCGACAGGTACAGGGAAAAATCAATGAGCAGGTGGCAGCAGAATTACACACGGACATGTATGAAGTAAGCTATCACGTTGGAGCCAGACCTTCGCATCAGGAATGGCAGGGCAAGGTATATACTATGGAGCAACTTCACTCCATTTGCGGGTTGGGAGAAGTGACTGGTCTAAAGGGAGCAAACTGCTATCACGATTACAAACCCTTTCCGCCTGGATCAGTAAGAACCTATACAGATGAACAGCTTAGACAGATGAGAGAGGCTGAAAGCTCCCCTAAGACCTACAACGGAAAGCAGTACACTACATACGAAGCTCTCCAACAACAGAGAAAGATGGAACGGGGAATGCGTGCTCAGAGACAGAAAATAAAGCTCTTGCAGGCTGGTGAAGCAAATGAACAGGACATCATCCTTGCAAAAGCCAAGTATCAGGGACAGATGCAGACTTATAAAGACTTTTCAAAGAAAATGAAACTTCCAGAGCAGAAAGCAAGGATTACGCAGGATGGCCTGAGGGGAAGCTTCATGCCAACAAAGAAAGAACAGAAAATCATTGAAGAAGACAAGTCATAAAATTGCGCCGGCGCAAAGAAGGGAAAAGACATGGTAAAAGTAAATATTTCTTCTAAGGGAATCGAAATGCACGGTCACGCCTGCAGATCAGTGAATGGTCAGGACATCGTATGTTCTGCAATATCAGCACTTACCTGTAATCTGATTAACTCCCTGGAAGATCTGACAGACAACAGAATTCGGGCAGAGACATCTTCCGGAAAGACAATAATCGAATGGGGGCAATTGGACGACAAAGGTCAGCTCCTGGTAGATTCTTGGTTTCTTGGGCTTACGGCCATCAACCAGGAATATAACTGTATAGAATTTGTTTAGCCGGCCCATAGTGGCTGGTTTTATTATGCCCAAAACATGAAGGCAGTAAAAGCTGTGTGGTGCCTGTCGAGGCAATACGGAGGTAAAGATGAGAAATAAATTAATGAACTTACACATTTTCGATGAGGGCGGAGACGGTGGAGATGCCGGATCCGGAAATCAGGGTGGAAGTGCTGGGACTGGTGGCAGCGGCCAGAGAGGAAACGCTGGGTACACATTTGAACAGGCAGAAGAGATTGCTAATAACAGAGCAGAGAAAGCTACACGTGCAGCACTCGCGGATTTTTACAGAAAACAGGGATTGAGCGAAGCTGAGATCACCACAGCTATTGCTGATTTCAAGGCAAAACAGAAAGCAAATCAGCCAGATATTGACGCAATCACTCAGGAACGAGATACATTCAAGCAGGAACTTCAGCAGATGAAGAACGAAAAAGTATTATCGGCAAAAGGGGTAAGATCTGAGGATATGGATTATGTTCTTTTTAAGATCAACCAGCTTGTAGATGATAAGACTGATTTTGCAAAGGCAGCAGATAAATTCCTGAAAGAGAATCCACGTTTCGGAAAAGGAGCCTATAAGGTTTCTACATCTACGGGATCTGATAATCAGAATACGGGTGGAAGTGTTAATGCATCTATTAATGACAGAATCCGTGCTGCAATGAGAAGATAAGAGGAGAGAAGACATGAATAGAAACAGAATGAACTTAAGAATGTTCGATGAGGTAAATATTATTGACAGGACCGGAGCAGAGTCACTGATTCCGGTGCAGGAGTCTAATGAGATTATCCAGGGAGTTATTACCCAGTCTGCGGTACTTCAGAGAGGAAGAAAACTGGCAAACATGACATCCAGGCAGTACAAGATGCCGGTGCTCGATATGCTCCCGATCGCATACTTTGTAAATGGCGATACTGGACAGAAAAAAACAACAAAACAGGCATGGGATAAGAAATTCATTACTGCAGAAGAGATTGCGGTTATCGTACCAGTGCCAGAAGCAGTACTGGATGACTCAGAATATGATATCTGGGCAGAAGTAAAGCCAAGAATCATTGAAGCATTCGGGAAAGTAATTGATGCAGCAATTTTATTTGGAGTGGATAAACCGGCATCCTGGAGAGATGATGTCGTAGCCACAGCAACTACAGCCAAGTCAGTTGTAAATCTCGGAGCTGACGACAACCTCTACGATAAGATCATGGGTGTAGATGGTGTGATCGCTAAGGTTGAGAACTGCGGATACTTCGTAAATGGACACATGGCTGATATTTCCATGAGAGCAAAACTGAGAGAACTGAAAGATACAACTGGAAATCCTCTCTTCAAGAGCGACATGCAGAGCGGAACAAATTATTCTCTTGACGGAAGCTCCATGAATTTCCCAAACAATGGATCCTTTGATAAAAGTAAAGCCCTGATGATTTCTGGAGATTTTTCACAGCTGGTATATGCTATCCGCCAGGACATCACTTTCAAACTCTTTACAGAAGGTGTGGTACAGAATCCTGATGGAACTATCGCATACAACCTGATGCAGAACGATATGGTAGCTCTCCGAGCTGTTATGAGACTTGGATGGGAGATTCCAAATCCGATCAACAGTGTAGAGAAGGACAAAACAAAGAGATGCCCGTTCTCTATTCTGAAATCCACCGTATGATGTAAGGATGTGGTAATGAATGTATGCTGATCGCAAATATTACGAAACAGGGTATCTTTTAGGGAGATCTTCTGTGATTCCGGAAGATGTATATCCATACTGGGAGAAACAGGCTGAGCGTGTACTGAATCAATATACACTCAGCCGACTGGCAACTGATTTCAATCTTATTACAGACGAGGTGAAAGATTGCACCTGCGAATTGGCAGAGTTGCTGTATCAGGCGGATACAGTGTCACAGAAGGCAATGGAACAGGGCGGCGGACTTCTTTCTTCTTACTCAAACGATGGACAGTCGGGAACATTCGACCTGTCTCAGTCTTCATACACAGAAGAGGGAAAGAAAAGGAAAACGCAGGAGATTATTTATAAGTACCTTGGGAATACGGGTCTTCTTTACAGGGGGATGCAGTTATGAATCCAAACTATGTACATACGATCACTTTATATCATAAGGTATCGGCAGCAGGAAAGGAGCACTGGGCAAAAACAGTGTTCCATAACTGCTTTTGGAAGTCTGTTGTAAATACCGGATTTAACGGAACACAGGCAAGTGTACAGAATACGTATGTAGCCAGAATACCAGAAGAAAGCTGTCTGGAACCTCTTTCCGTACTGCAGGGAGATATTGTGATTCTTGGAGAATGCAAAGAAGAAATTACTGGTACATCCGGACAGACTGCGGCGCAGGTTTTAAACCGGAATAAGCCTAATGCATTCAAGGTAACTGCGTTTTCAGATAACACAAGCTTCCCTGTAGACAGACATTATCGGTTAGGAGGTTAAAATGGATTTTCACTGGAATGATTCACCGGGAAACATAGCCAGAAGAAAAACAGGTGGGAAACGTGGAATGTTATTCCTTGCCAATTCCGCTGCGAGACTCATGGATCCATACGTCCCTGCTGATAATCTGGTACTTGCACAGAACATCAGTATTACAGCAGAGGAAAACTGCGGGCATGTAACCTATAACAGCCCATATGCGCATTATCAGTATATCGGTGAGGTATATGGACCGAACTATCCACTTGTTGACGGTGGCGAAATCATGGGATTTTATTCTCCACCACATAAGACACCAACTGGTGGAAAGCTGAAATACAGTAAATTCAGGCACCCACTCGCGACTGATCACTGGGATAAGGCTATGATGACAGCAAGAAAAGAAGACCTTATAAGATCTTACGAGGCATATCTGCGAGGATAACAATATGAGTAAGCATGATGCAGTAAAAGCATACTTTGAGCCAAAGATTGAAGAACTGGCCGGGAGTATGCTTAATTTTAACTTTTCCCCGGAATCACCGGATAAGATTTCCCTTATCACGAACTATTCCGACAAGGTAAGAAAGTCATACATCACCGGGGATAAAGAGAAAGAGTATGGATTCTCAATCATTATCGTAAAGCCATACTCCTCCGATGAAGATGATCTGAATATCGAAGCCATGAATTTCGCTCAGGCGTTTATGGACTGGCTGGATGAGCAGAACGACAAGGGAGAATATCCGGATTTCGGAGAGAAATGCACGATTGAAAAGATGGAGAATCTTCAGAATATGCCAAACCTGAGCGGAGTTAATTATGAGGCAGGTCTGGCACGTTACATGATCCAGGCAAGGATTATTTACAGAGAAACAGAATAAACAGTCTTAATGTAGACAGAAAGGAATAGACATGGGAAAAGTTACAGGAAAAATCGACCGTAAATACATGGCTCATTTCATTGATGCCGGTTCTCTTTGCAAGGGAGAAACGCCAAAGTATGAACGGTTGGGAAAAGATCTGGAAGAGTACAACGTTGAATTGAATCCAGACACAGAGACTTCAAAGAACATCCTTGGAGAATCAACGTTCAAGCACAACGGATATGAGGCATCTTCGGATGCGGATACGTATTATGCAGATACAGAATCAACGCTGTCTGATAAGTTGCAGACAATCATTGATGAGAGATTGAAAGACGATAATCTTAAAACAAATGCGGTAGAAGCTCATCTGTGGAAAGAGACTACAGAAGGTAAGTATGAAGCATATCAGCAGGCTTGCTACGTTGTGCCGTCATCTTACGGCGGTGATACATCCGGATATCAGACCCCGTTCAGCGTAAATTATGTCGGGGCGCGAACAAAAGGTACCTTTGACCTTGCTACAGCAACATTTACGCCTAGCGTCTGAAAGGAGAGTTTAGATGTCGAAAACAATTAACACGAAGATTGATGATGGAATCCTCACGTTTACATTTACCAATAACCAGAATGAAATCTTTGCGTCTTTCAGATTGAACCCGACAGATGTAAATGTTGCTGCCAGGGCAGAAGAAGTTTCTGCATTTTTTGAGAAGACGGAAGAAACGGTTAAAAATGTTACATCTGCAAAAGAAGCAGCAAAATTAAATGAACTGATTCAGGATAAGATCAACTATCTGCTTGGATATGAAGCGTCAAAAGACCTTTTCAGAGAACCGGTCACAGCCACGACAGTGTTTGAAAATGGACAGATGTTTGCAAATATCGTTCTGGACAAGGTTGCTGATGCAATCGCACCGGAAATCGAAAAGAGAAGAAAGAAAATGCAGGCAGAAGTTGATAAATATACGGAGAAGTACACAAAATGAATGCCTATGAATTACCCACCTCGCTGAATATCGGCGGGGTGTCTTTTTCTATACGGACGGATTTTCGAGCGGTCCTGGATATCCTGATCGCACAGAATGACCCGAATCTGGACGAATACGGAAAAATGGAGGTAATGCTGAAGGTTCTGTATGAGGATTGGCAGAATATCCCTGAAGACTGTCTGGAAGAAGCGTTGAAGAAAGCCAGTGAGTTTATTGACTGTGGACAGAAAGAAAGCAATCCAAATAAGCCAAAGCCCCGTCTGATTGACTGGGAACAGGATGGTGACATGATCGTCCCGGCAGTCAACAAAGTAGCTGGAACCGAGGTCAGAGCGGCTTCTTATATGCACTGGTGGACGTTCTTCAGCTATTTCATGGAAGTGGGAGAGAGTCTGTTCAGTACCGTACTTGGAATCCGGTCGAAGAAAGCTCATGGAGAACGTCTGGATAAGTGGGAAAAGAAATTCTACCACGATAACAAAGATATCATAGACATGAAAACAAAGCTTTCTGATGAAGAACAGGAATACAAAGATGCACTGAAAGAAAAATTGAACCGGTTAGGAGGTGGATGATATGGCAGCAGATGGTTCGATCATTATTGATACCAGAGTTGATACAAGCGGCGCTCAAAGAGGAATGTCTGAAATAAAACAGTCCTTTAATGGAATAGGCAGCACTGTAAAGAAAATCGGTAAGATTATTGGTACAGCTCTTATTGCTGGAAAGCTTGCACAGTTCGGGAAAGAATGTATAGAGCTTGGCTCTGATCTGGCAGAAGTTCAGAACGTTGTGGATATTACATTTACAACCATGTCAGAAAAGGTCAATGAATTTGCCAAAAGTGCCATGACATCTGCCGGACTCTCCGAAACAATGGCAAAGCAGTACACTGGTACTTTTGGAGCTATGGCAAAAGCCTTCGGATTCTCAGAGGAGCAGGCGTACAATATGTCTACTCAGCTGACTCAGCTTACAGGTGATGTTGCATCTTTCTATAATCTCGATCAGGGAGAAGCATTCACAAAGTTGAAGAGTGTCTTTACTGGTGAAACGGAATCTCTGAAGGACCTCGGTGTTGTAATGACCCAGACAGCCCTCGATCAGTTTGCACTGGCGAATGGTTTCGGAAAGACCACATCTGCCATGACAGAGCAGGAGAAGGTTGCGCTGCGACTGAAATTTGTAACAAGCCAGTTATCGGATGCTTCCGGAGACTTCGCCCGAACGTCCGGATCCTGGGCGAATCAGGTCAGGGTGATGCAGCTACAGATCCAGTCCCTGAAAGCTACAGTCGGACAAGGACTGATAAACATCTTCACTCCGGTCATAAAAGTGATCAATATCTTGCTGGCTAAACTCGCCACAGTCGCAAACGCCTTTAAGTCCTTTACGGAGCTGATAACCGGAAATAAATCATCCGGACAGACAGGAGCCAGTGGAGCGGGACTTACCGGAACTGATCTGTCAGCCACAGAAGATGCTTATGGCAGTGCTGCGGATGGAGCTGACAGTCTGGCTGATGCTACACAGAATGTAACAGATTCCACGAAGGATAGCACAGGAGCACTGAAAAAGCAGAATAAGGCACTGAAGAAGAACATTGCAACGTTTGACGAGCTGAATGTCATAGGCAAGGATAACTCAGATACGTCCGACTCAACAAAGACTCCGGCTATAGCAGGTACAGGAATCGGGGATATTGGCAACGTGGACTATGGAAAACTTGCCGATGTGTCAGATGAAGCAGACAAGGCAACCAGCGCAGTAGGAAAACTGGTGAAAAAGCTAAAAGAGCTTGGAGACATCTTCAAGGGCGGGTTCTTTGAGGGGCTTGGAGACTACAAACCTATGCTGAATGAGCTAATCAGTGACCTTGGGAACATTAAGAAGTATCTGATCGATATTTTTACGGATCCTGATGTTAAGAAAGCTGCTTCGGAATTTGCAAAAAAGGTAGTTAAGAATCTTGGAAAGATAACCGGAGCTATCGCAAGAGTTGGCTTGACGCTGGCAACAGCGCTGGTAGGCGGAATCGAATCATACCTGTCGAAGAATGTTGACCGGATCAAGAATTTTATCATAAAGATGTTTGATGTTGCAGGAGATATCGCAGACGAAATCGGAGATTTGTCGGTGGTTCTGGCGGATATATTCTCTGTGTTCGGCGGACAGACTACGCAGAACATCATTGGAAGCGTGATCCAGATTATTTCTGATACCGTTATGACAGCGTTGACACTCACTGGACAGTTGCTTAGAGACTCGCTCAATTTGCTTCTGACTCCATTGCAGCAAAATGCCGAATTGATTAAGCAGACGATAGAGAATACCTTACAGCCTATTGAGGTTGTTATATCGGCTATTGCTGAGGCATGGCAAGTTGCTATGGATGAGCTTATTGCTATGTACGATGCTCATATTAAGCCATTTTTCGATTCTCTTGCGAATGGGCTATCTGAAATACTTACAGTCTTTTTAAATGCTTATAACAGCTACATAGTTCCTGTTTTGGATCAACTTGCAGCTAAGATTAGCGAGATTATGGCAGGACCTGTCGGAGATGCGATTAGGAATGCAATTGAGCTGATCGGAAAGATTGTAGATGCATTGAAACTGTTATGGGAGAACGTACTGGTACCTCTGGTGGAATTTATTATAGGTAATGTAGCCCCGCAGATTGGAAGCGCACTAAGCGTTATAGGAAATGTATTCTTGGAATTGTTTGAGTCAGTATCGGAAGTAGTAGCTGGAATATTGGAAGCTCTAGGCGGAGTAATTGATTTTATTGTTGGAGTTTTCACCGGAGACTGGGAACGCGCATGGAACGGCGTGAAAGAAATCTTCAAGGGCGTGTTCGAGGCGTTAGTGGGAATTGCAAAAGTTCCGATTAATGGAGTTATTGCATTGATAAATGGAATGATTCGGGGAATCATCTCGGGAGTCAATGCTGCTATTGGTGTCTTGAATCATCTGAAGATAAAGGTACCGAACTGGGTTCCTAAGATTGGTGGCAGCACATGGGGATTTACAATCCCGACTATGACAGCACCACAGATTCCATACCTGGCAAAAGGCACAGTTGTGCCACGAAACGCCGGAGAGTTTGCAGCAATCCTCGGCGATAACAAACGTGAGACAGAGGTTGTATCTCCTCTTTCAACTATGAAGCAGGCAATGATGGATGCTCTGAGGGAATCCGGAAACAATGGCGGAAGTTCTCCTCAGTACATTGTACTGAATATTGACGGAAATGAATTTATCCGCTGGCTTCGCGATCAGAACGGACAATACAGGAACCGGACAGGTTTCGGGATCTTTGAAGGGTAGGTGAATATATGAGCGAATTTAGTTCAGGATCCGCTTCAAATTTCGCTGGTTGGTTGCTAAAGTTCGGAGGACAGGTATTCCCGCACGAATACATCAAGAAAGGCGGCTGGAAGAGTACACCAAACCAGAGGCTTGAAAACGATCCTTGGTCAGATACAAGAGGATATCTGCACAGGGACGTAATGGACCACAAGCGTACAAAAATTGAGTTCGAGACAGTAGATGATCTGACGCTCGAAGAAAAAATCCAGTGCCAGAACATTATGAATGCTGCGATCACAAATAAAGCAGAGCGAAAAGGGAAGATCACTTACTGGAATGACGAGACGAACACTTACGAAGATGCAGAAGTATACATCCCGGATATAGACTTCACAGTAAACGAGATCGACAAGAAAAGGAACATGATCTTTTATGCGAGCATCAGAATCGCACTGATCGAATATTAAACCAGGGTACATGGGTGTCACAGCTCATGTGCTCTTTATTTTAGGAGGCAGAGATGGCGAAGGTATATAAGCTTGAAGACATATTAAATACAACTGATGGCATGGACGTAATTTCAAAAAATGTTTCTATTTCAAGAGAAATCGGCGTCCCAGGCGTAAACTGGTTTACTTATGCGGGAAAAGCGGCAGATACTATATATGTTGGTGCATACAATTCTATTGGGTTTGGGAAAAAAGAAAGGCAGCTAAAACTGTGTTTCGTATACAAAACTATCAGTTATGACATTTATCGCCAAGAGGGAACTTTAGTATCTGGAAAGAGATTCTTAAAGATAAGAATCTACGGACATTTTTCACAATCAACCGGATCGGGCTTCCATTTTTATTTCTTAGAGTATGAAATGTTCTTAATAGAAGGACAGATGATATTCATTAATGTTATACGATTTCCAGATAAGGACCGTGGGACTTCCAGTATTACTGACGGAACCAATACTGCGAATTTGAACATAACAGCTAACACAAAAGCACCGTTTTACATTTGCGTAAAAAATGCAGGGATTTTGCAAAGAATTTCCTATGAAAAATATTCAGATGCAACCATTACTGGTTTATCAGTGACTACACTGCCAAACAAAACAACATATTATCAAAAAGAATTGTTTGACAGCGCAGGAATGGTAGTTTCCATTAATGCAAGTAATGGAAGTTCTACGCCAATTTCTGATTATAAATTATCTGGTTTTAACAGTAATTTAGTTGGCACTAAAACAATAACTGTTACTGCATTTAACAAAACTGCATCGTTTAAAGTTAATGTATTGGATGCAGCTATTACTGGGATATCAGTTACCTCTCTGCCGGATAAGGTGACGTATAAGATTGGTGAAGATATTGATCTTACGGGGATGATAGTTTCATATAGATATCCTGATGGAAGCTTATCTCCTGTTACTGAAGGATACACAGTATCTGCATTAAATAGTGCAACTGTTGGAATTAAAAGTATTACTGTAGAGATAAATGGGTATACCGATAGTTTTAATGTAACTGTAGTTGAATCTACTGGGCTTACTACCTACACTGAACAGATAGGATTAGAAAATGCGTCCGATGTAGTGGCTACGCTTTACAAAGAGATAAATACGATTGTTATTGCTGGAAAAGGAAAAGCCAAAAATTTCGGTTCCGCTCAAAACCTGTTTAATACTCTTGATAATTCTGACAATAAGTTTCTGCCGCGTAAAATCCAAAGAGTTGTTATTGGCGAAGGAGTTACACAAATAGGAACCTGTACGTTTTATCATTATGAGAAACTTCAGAATCTTGTTATACCAGATAGTGTTTCTCACTTTTCCGGACTTGGATATTCTGGAATTAAAAGTATACATCAGACAGCAAAGTGCCAATATACAGACGTTGACAGCTCAGATGTAGAACGTGTTATCCATGATGATGATTCTGCACTGCTTTCGATAAATTGTGCAAAGCTAAAAGTATTAAGACTCCCCAATAATATTACTTCAATCTCTACGTTATCTGCATCGCAGCTTGAGAAGGTTGATTTTCCATTGTCATTAACGCAGGTTTCGATGAGCTGCCCTAAAATAAAAGAAGCATGGTTCCCAAATCTGACTGGGACAATAAGAGTCGGGGCTTTCGTTGGATGTAATTCTTTTACAAGTTTTTACATACCTAATGGAGTTACAGCAATAGCTAACTCTGCCTTTGAGGGCCTTCCAAAGATAGAAGAATTGGTTATTCCTAAAAGCGTAACTAAAATAGATGGGTACTCCCCGCTGAGAAAAATGGCAGCGCTGAAAAGAGTGTACATCCTGAATCCTGATACGTATATTTACGGAAACCAGTATGCAATCAGCAATCAGGAAACCAGTGATCCGCATCCATATATTACGATATACAGTTTTGCGGGTTCAGATGTTGAAACGTGGGCGAAGAAATACAGTTATAATTTCGTAGCACTTGGTGATTTTGTAAGTTTATCCCTTGATAAGGAGCCGTTGAAAACCAAATACCAAATTGGAGAACTACTGGACATAAAAGGCTTTAAACTTAATGCATTATATTCTTCCGGAGAGAAAGTATCTGTTCCTCCAGATACAATAGAAGGATTTGACAGTGACACAGTTGGCGAAAAGGTTGTTACATTAACGTATGAGGGGGCATCGGTATCATTTAAAGTTAATGTGGAAGACATCCCTCAGAAGATCCTTGATTATATACAGATCGTCAAATCTCCAGGAAAAAGAGATTTCCTCGTTAACGATTCTTTTGAGAGCAACGGGCTGATTGTAAATGCTGTATATGACGATGGATCAGAGGAAGCCATAGATTATTATTCTATAGAAATTCCAAGTACGGCAACACCTGGTGAGAAAACAGTAACCATATCTTATAAGGATAAAAAAACGGGTTATAAGATAAAAGTAAATGGCATAGCATCCATTGAAGTATATGAGCGGTATGGATCCAATGGAAATTTCTTTATCGGAGATACTAATACCGGAAACTATAGATATGCAGTCAGCAGTATTAAAGTGATTTATGAAAATGGAAGCCAGGCTCTTATTTCCGCTTCTGAATTTAAAGAAACTGAGGTAGATACATCAAAGGCAGGAAACTTCTATACGACATTAAGTTATGCAGGGTTTGAAATACACTGTCCTTATACGGTATATGGGGACTCGTTTACAACAACAACAGGATATCCAGACAACAATTCTGCTACCCTGACTTTTGACACTAACACAGGATTATGTATAATTTCAGGAACTGGACAGCTTGGCTCACCGAAAAACGTCCCTAGCTCATTTGGAGGGAGAGTAAAAACCCTTCAAATTAATGAAGGCATAACCGGGATTTATACATTTAGTTATTGTTCAGAGATATCAATTATTACAATTCCGAGCAGTGTTGAAGAACTCTATGTCAGTGGGTACTCATATGGTTTGAACGGAATACTTGGAAGCGGCGACTATTCAAACGCCATACTGAAAATAAATGCAAAAAAGGATTCGATCTCAGGTGCACCATGGGGTCACACAAAAACCACCATTGTGTGGACTGCAAAACCAGAAAAATTAAATATAGTATCATTACCTACACGAATAAAGTATACAGCAGGCGATACCTTCAGCAAAGAAGGGCTGGAATGCAATGTCCTATATTCCAATAATAAAGCATATCCGATTAGCGGAGAGCTATCAGTTTCTGCACCTGATATGTCAAAATCTGGAAAAAAAGCAGTGGACATTTCATATACAGAGGATGGAAATACAATGACTGCAACCTTTCAGATTGAAGTTGTTGCTGAAGTAACGGGAATCCGGATTTCAAAATTTCCCCAAAAGGTATTTTATAAAGTAGGGGAGCCACTTGATCTGACAGGACTGGAAGTGGTTACGGTAAGCGGTCTTGGAGATGAAAAAACTGTAACTGATTATGAAGTGTCTGGCTTTGACAGTTCTAAAGCTGGCTCAAAAACTATCACGGTATCTTATAACACAACCTCTGATGGCATTACTAAATTTATCGGTTCCGATAGCTTTCAGATTAAAGTCACAAACGATGGTAAAAACCCATTTGACAGCAACACAGGCGGGGGCGATACAGGAGAGGCTGCGGAAAATACAGAGCCAGTCTATGTGACAGTACACTGGATAGATGGAGAGTTCGAAGATCTGACCCATGAAAATGGTGGTATCAAGGCAAATACATTTGTCCTTCAGGAGTCTATCTGTTCTGAGCAGTATTTCATATTTGGCGGCTGCATCTCCAATCAAGTAACCTTTGAAACAGGGCATAAACAGTTCTGGGGGACAGATGAAGACTCATACCCGTCCGGCAGGATTGAGGTGTATCTGGAATGCAATAAAACACAGATCAAGGTATTCACAGGCAGGATTGCAAGTGCAGAGAGGACTTCTATCTATTCGACAAGGAAGATTGTAGCCTACGACTATCTGTATGATCTCAGAAACACAGATATTGCAAGATGGTACAAGAGCCAGATTGCCGATAAGAAGAAAAAACTTACACAGAAACAGTTCCGCGATATGTTGTTTAAATTCTTAGGCATTGAACAAATATCTACAAAGCTGCACTGGGATGATGCTTATGTGCCATATACAAACAATGCGAATGAAATAAATGCGGTTAATGTTATAAAAGACCTGTGCCTTCAGAACGACCGTTTTGGATGGATGAATAGGGACGGCAAGTTTGAATACCTAAAGCTTCGCCAAAACAGTCATAAGACGGGAGAAACCACAACCGGAAAGAAGATTTATCAGTATTATGATAATGCCGAAGTACATCTTGATACGTTCAAAAGCTTCTGGGCGAAAGAGGGGAGAATCTGGTTTCCGCATACGATTCTCACAGATCCAGATCCTAACAGGGCATTTGGATTTACACAGGGTGAGCCAACTGCACAGGAAGCATATGAAAACAATGTCTTCTATAACCGGAACAGCTTTTTTGTGGGTAATGAAGACTGGATGGATTATGCATGGAATGCAGATGAGTATGGTGGTATTTCAAGGGCTGAGCCGATTATAAATATTTGCTACGGAACTTTTGTAAATCAGGATTTGAAAAAGTATTATCGGGCACAAGCCTACACAGTGGAAGCTATCGGAAATCCGCTTAATACTGTTGGACAGACCATAGAACTGCGCAACACGAAGCAGATGGAAGATGGCACAGAACTGGAGTGGTACGTACACTCCTATATCATGAGCAGGACTTTGAAGCTGGGAAACAACCAGCTGATTGATACTTATAGCGCAAATAATGCACCGTTCAATTCAAATAGCCGACAGCTCGGAAAAGATACACCTGAGATATCTGCAACCGTCAACCGCACCAGATCAGAAATGCCCGTAGTAAGCTACGAAGAATTTACTGACGGTACAGATGAATTTACTCCAGCTACTGTTGATGATTTCGGAGGCAATGGTACAGAAAAACGGACAAAAAAAGTAGCTATGCGCTGTATGAAACGAATCAAAAAAGAGGATTATGATAAACTTCCAGACGCAATTAAAACGAGAAAAGATACGGTGTTTATGACATACAAGGAGAGCTAAATGGCAATAGAATATAAAGCTTTTTCCGGGGGGAAAGAAATAGACAGTTTCTATTCTGGAGGAAAAGAGATACAGGAAATATGGGGTGGTGATACGCTTTTATGGAAGAAAGGCAGTTCGTCTGTGAGCTTTGATTTAACAGTGACAGAAGGGTTAGATTACTTTGTTCCACCGTCTTCATTTTTTACAGCTATTAAACAGATTTTTTTAAATCCATTACTTTTAGATGTGCCATTAAATCGTGACAATATTGAATTTGGGTTTTATGGAGAAGACGAAATAACAACAAGCGGAAATACAAGAAGGGTTTCGTCATACGCCTATCTATTGTGTAAGGCAAAAACGGAGGAACTGAAAAAGAATATAGATAAAATCTTTTTTTATACTTGCGACGTTGACGGAAAAGGAGCTGATTTGCCTAATATATGGGGAGAACCGGACAAGTACAAAAAAGTCGGATCAAAAATTATACTTTCTGATAATGTATTTAGTTTGGATACCTATTATACCGGAAGTATCGGGAAGAATGGAATACAGTTTTTTAATAACAAGAACTTTAATCCGTCTACAATGTATAATCCCGGCATAGTAGCAGCAATATCTGGAACAAATGCACCCGTACTCCATCAATTTAAGACAAAAGCAGAACTGATGACATGGGCGGTATCATAAATCAAGGAGGATAAAGATGATGAACATTCGAGCAGAGCCGTAACAGGCTCTTTTGTTTTACGCAAATTGCGCCCGCGCAAATAAGAAAAAGGAGGAAAGCAGAATGAAATCAAATGGATCAAGCTTCGTGGACGGACAGGCTTACAAAGATGGCGAAGAGATATGGAATCTCGGTAGCCTGGTATGTACAAACGTCCCGCTCCGGGGAGTAAGGAACTATGAGGGATTAAGTAAGGACGTAGATAAGCTTCCCCACTACAAAGACCTATCAACCGGAAGCTCCTGCCTGATGCTGGATACAGGAGACTTCTACAAATACGAGAAGAGTACCGACAAATGGTACAAACTGTGAGAGGAGATGATAAAACTTGAGAGCAGATGAGGTATATGCAATTCTCAAAGGAAAACTTGTTAAGCTGACAGAAGACATAAAATCAATGGGGGATTGGAAACCGATACAGCATAAGGGAACCGTCCAGACTGCAGATGATCTTCCAACGGACGCAAAGGAAGGTTGGATGTACAATATTGCCACAGACTCCATTTACGGAGCTGCCGGGATGAATGTCGTAATGACTGCCGATGGTTGGGATCCCATGGGACCGATCATCAACATGGCTCCGTATTTAACGAAGAAAGAAGCGGGGGAACTCTACCAGCCGAAGGGCGAATATCTTACAGCCACAGAAGCTGATAAGAAATATCAGAAAGCAGGGGACTACCTTTCCGGAACAGACAAAACTCTGAGTGTATCCGGAAAGGCGGCGGATGCAGCAGTTGTAGGAACAAAAATTAGTGTCCTGAATGACATTATCTGTGGAACACCGCATACAGACACCGTAGAAGAATATCTCAATCGTCAGAGGACAGGCGTGGTCTATCAGTCAAAAGAGTGGAAATCGGCGGTAAATCCGACAACTACGATTGAGAAGTTAGGCGTAAACAAGCTGATTCCATATGAACCGTCTACAGACACCGTAGAGGGTGCAGACGGATATGCGAACCGTCCAGAGTTTCAGTGGTGGTACGGAAACTATATCCGTCACGACAACGAGGACTATGAACTGACTGCAATCAAGGGCGAGGATGGATATTCGGAGACTGGCGCCGTAGATGTATGCTCTTTCGGACCAATGTTCTATTATCGGAAAGAAGATAAAGGAGATTATTTCCTCTGGTCTTATTCTGATACGCCACATGAGGACCTGGGATTGAAACCGTTTCAGAAGAATGCTAACGGCTCCGTGCCAGCTTACTGGCTTCTGTCTGCATTTCCATCTGTAGCCGGTTCTGACGGATTGCCACGCTCACAGCCTGGAAAGAAGATTTTAAGAAACCAGAGTTACGGAAACATCCATCAGAATTACCAGAAAAAAGGAGCCGGGTACTTAGGATGCGGCAAAGAACGTCAGACTTTCTGCATGATTTTCAATGCGATCAAAGGCGGGCAGAAGAGTTCCAGAAAGATTTCACAGGGTGTAAACAACTGGAACTTCCAGTTTGATGCAGCAGAGCAGAGGTCGGAGAAGGCAACTTATTTTCCAGTAACAGCAGCACAGGCAGCAAACCTGGAAGTTGGATTATGTGTATCAGTAGGATACGGGTCAAACAATAACGGATCCGTGAATAAAGACCGTGGAGTCGGAACAATGCATTCCTATGCGGATGATGTAAAAATTCTTCGTATCGAAGACCTTGCAAGCGGAAACAAAGCAGTGTATCTGGATATTTCAGAAGGATTTACTACAGCGCCTGTAAAACTTACGGATACCTTAAATGCGCCGATCACAATGTCTTCTATGCACATTCACACTGGCGAGACGAAGAAAGTAATCGGAAAGCATGACGGTGCAGCTGTATCAAACACATCAGCAAGACATCCATACAGAATTCAGGGTGTTGAATATCAGGTGGGTGCTTATCATGTAGCTGCAAATGCAGTGATGGTATTCAAAAGTGATTACAGCAAAGATGTATATATCCGTGAAAAAGGAACTGCATGGAGTGATAACGAGAATATTGTCAAGAGTACATATAAACTTGTTGGAAACATACCTGCCAGTGCAGATGGCAAAGGAAGTGACTGGTGGGTCGGCGATGTAGGAATTGACGAAGAAACAGGTGCATGGTGGCAAATAGCTGCAACCGATTCTTCTGATCGGGGAATGGGAAGCAGAGCTTACGCCGGAGGAACAGCCACATCTGGAACCAGAGAATCACTTGAAACCGGGGCCCTCTGGAATGGGACGAACTCCGGTTCCGCGTGCGTGGATTGCTGGCTCGGGCTCTGGAGTGGCGGGTGGTACTGCGGCTCCTGCGATTAAAAAGGCCCTTAGGGGTGAATTTTCCGAAGGAAAAGAGGGGGTTTCCCCTTAATTCCTTCCAAATACATACAAAAATAAAAGCATAAGGACTCATGGTGCAGCCGGGAACCTCAGGAATGGGACGAACTCCGGTTCCGCGTACGTGAATTGCAGGAACGGGCTCTGGAATGACAGGTGGAACTACGGCTCCTGATATTATTTATATCAAAACCAGTATTATATGCATCATGTTTCGTACCTGAAAAGGGTATAGCCAAAAGGCTCTTTACGCATAAGCGTTAAAATAAGTAAGAAAGGCCAGCCGAAAGCCGGAGACGGTAAGTAGGGAATGCAGTGTGTGAGACTACATTCGGGGCTAGTAGAAAAAACCGAAAACCCTCTTTAAAATAATCGAATGAAAAGATATTGTAAGGCCATTGATATAACAGACCGCGAATTAATCAGTACAGCGGTATATAAATGTCTGAAAAAGAAATACAAAAGAAATGATGTACTGAGATTACTTAGTACATATACGACTTTGGATGTTAATCAAATTTACTGCATTTTCAGAAGAAACGGAAAGAATGCCATTCGTTTTCTGGTGGAAGCAGTGATTGATGATATCCAGAATGAAATCATTAACTGGGACATTAAATTCCCTCCGGTATGGTACCGGGAAAAAGCAGACCCATCGTCCGGGAAAATCCGTAGAATCGGAATCCAGAATATAAAGCATCAGTTGTATGATTACATAGCAGTTATAGCATTGCAGCCTATTCTGAAACGCATTGGAGAGCACCAGTACGCTTCCATCAAAGGGCGTGGGACTCTAAAAGGTGCAAGGGACGTAAGAAGGTGGTTGAGAAACCATAAGCTCACATTCGTTGCTCAGGCAGACGTAAAGAAATGTTATGAGAGCATAGATAGGGATAAGCTTATGCAATTCCTGGAATGCCACATCAAGAACGATCTGCTGATTAAATTGATCAGAAAATTGATTTACAGTTTTGAGAAAGGCCTGAGTATAGGCTCATATCTTAGCCAGTTTCTTTGCAATCTGTATATGAGCATCCTGTATCATCATGTTGCCGAAGGAATGTACCGTACCAGAAAGCACCGGAATGGATGCAGTGAGCGGATTAATCTTGTTAAGAAGCAAACGTTTTATATGGATGATACGCTGTTTGCCGGAACAAATAAGAAAGACATCAAGAAAGCAATGAAAATGTTCATTAGAAAAGCAAAAGATATGGGACTGACCATTAAGAACACCTTCCGTATCTACAAAATAACTGGAACATTCGTGGATATGATGGGATACCGGATATATCAGCATAAAATGACTGTTCGCAGAAGAAACTTCCGTAGAATCAGAAGGGCATATAAAAAGGCCCTAAAATGTTATGAGACACATAAACCAATCCCATTCAAACTGGCAAAACGATGTAGTAGTTTCTATGGATTCCTGAAGAATACAAATAGTAAGCACATCCGGAAGAAATGGAAAGTAAAGAAGATTATGAAGATATGTAAAGGGGTGATAAGACGTGAAGAAAGTAAAATTTACACAGAAACAGCCATTGCTTAAGACGTTTGATTCCGGAGACGGAATTTATGTATTTATCTGTGCAAACGAAAAAGAAATCACAGAAGAAATACGGCAAGGAAATATATCAGAAGAATCACAGAGCCACACAGAAACAGTATACGAATATGACTGTAATGAATTTGTGACATCTGCAGATCGGCTTCCTGATATTGAGCAGAAGCCAAAAAAGTATCTTGACTATGTTCCAGAAACTAAAAAGAGTACAGAACAGCTTCTGACAGAACAGTCAGAACAGATCACAGCGCAGGCAAAACAGATTGAGATGCTAAAAGAGTGTCTGCTAGAAATGAGTGAACAGGTTTATGCGTAGGAATTTAATCATTATGTTATTAAGCAAAGGAGATAAAGAAATGATGGCAAAATTATGGGTTACAGAAATCTTAAGCAAAGAAACAATTGAAGAAGCAAAAGAAGAATACAAGAGAACACCGAGACTCCTGAAAGAAAAGGTAAAAAAGCTCCTTATTGACGCAGACATGGAGGAAATCGTTGAAGAATGACGAAACTGCAGATAATCAGTAAGCTCTGGTCTATCATCTACGACCTGTTCCTGTTTGCAAACGGCCAGAGCAATAAAACTCTGCAGGAGATTGAAAAGGACATTGATCTAGTAGAATTTAATTGCCGTAAATATGCAGATGTTGACGATGATGAACTGCCAGAGAATATAAGAGCAGAGCCGCTGAAAGACATATTACCGTTTTAAAATTACGCCGGCGCAAACCGGAGAAAGAGTGAAATAGTGAAAGAAATACTCGCACAGACATATACTATTGTATTACCGGTTCTTTTAGGGTATATAGTCTGGCTCTTGAAAAATCAGAAGAAAGATCGGGATGCAAATAGTAAGGGGACTATGCTCCTGCTCCGCGTGCAGATGATAGAGTATCATGCAAAGTATACAAAGTTCGGAAACATTCCATCGTATGCGTACCAGAACTTTTGCGAAATGTACGACGCCTATCATGCGCTGGGCGGGAATGGTATGGTGACCAAAATGAAGCAGGAAATTGATGAATTACATATCAAACAAAAAGGAGAATGAACATGGAACAGATCACAAATTATGTAAAACCGGAACTCATCGTAGTAGCGATTGCCTTATACTTCGTAGGAATGGCATTAAAACAGGCGCAGGCAGTAAAAGATAAGTATATCCCGCTCGCCCTTGGCGGAATCAGCATTGTAATCTGTGCAATCTATGTGTTTGCCACCTGCTCTTGTGGTACCGGACAGGATATTGCGATGGCGATTTTCACAGCGATCACACAGGGAATCCTGATTGCTGGTCTTTCTACATATGTAAACCAGATCATTAAACAGACAAATAAAGACGAATGATTCAGGGGATGAGTGATCATCCCTTTTTCTATTGGAGGAAAGTAAATGGCAACAGCAGCACAGGTAAAAGATTTTATTGCTACACTATCTAAATATGCCATAAAAGAGTATATCAGGCGAAAATCATCCGGACAGAAGTGGATTCTACCATCTGTCTGCATAGCTCAGGCAGCACTGGAAACAGGCTGGGGTACATCAGATATGATGGTAAAAGCCCATGCTTATTTCGGTATCAAAGCCGGGACCAACTGGAAAGGAAAGGTTTATAGCTCCAAGACGAAAGAATGTTATGACGGTTCAACCTTTACAATTATCACAGATCTGTTCCGGGCCTATGACAGCCTTGAAGAATCCGTGGAGGATTACTATGATCTGATCACAAGTCTGGGACGTTATGCCTTTGCCTGCAATCAGACAGACCCCAAAATCTGCATCCAAGCAATCTGGGATGGCGGCTATGCAACGGATCCGGATTATGTGCAGCAAGTAATGGCAATCATTAATCAGTACAATCTCACACAGTATGATCATATGGAAAGGGATGGGACAATGGCAAAAGGAGCATTCAAAGCAGTAGAACTTGCCACATCAAGAGAGGGAAAGAACCAGTACACACAGTCAGATCTCAGAAGTCAGGTATTTGGCGGATATTCAGACTGCAGTTCCCTCTGGTGGAAAGCGTTTGAGAAAGCCTATGGCATTCAAATCGGAACCTGGACAGGAGAACAGGTTGAAAAAGGCACGCAGGTAGCTTATTATGGAGGAAAAGACCATCTGACTGAAGATGACTACAAGAAACTGCAGGTAGGAGACCTGATCTACTTCGGATCTGGAGAAGCGAAACACGTAGAGGGATTCGCAGGATGGAAGAACGGAGTACCGATGCTGTTTGGCCACGGCTCAGGAACACCATCCTATAAGAATGGGCTTACATATACCCACAGTGCAAAGTTCTATCAGACAAGACGATTTTACACTGAGGAATCAAGTGCAACATCCGGAAACTCTGATAGTACAAGCACATCCACAATATCTGCAGAAACCGTAGCCTATGTAGCTAGAATGAGTAAAGACACAAAAACGTACGTAGATGCAGGAAAGACCAGATCAACTCTGTGGCCGAAACTGAAAAAAGATACATTGGTAGATGTAATCAAAGGCAAGACTATCAAGGATGCTACAGGAAAGAATTGGTACCTTGTTCGGATTGGTCATCCATCGGAGGGATTTGTAAGAGAATATGTACCGGCAGGAAGCTTCAGACATCTGAAATAGTATGCTATGTTTGAAAGGCACTGATATAAACTCTATATAAATAGGAAGAAATCCCGGCAGTACCCATCTGCCGGGAGGCTATTGTATCATCTTTTTTGTCAACCATTTGTCTACCGTGTACAGAAATCTATAGAATATGATAGAAAACTGTAGGATATGAGATAATTACCGAAACACTGATAAATACTGGATTTGTAACAATATTAGGTTATAATAGACATAACTAGAATACATGAAAAAGGTGGCTAAACAATTTATGATATATATGGAAACACTGGAATACTGATATATTATAATAGAAGGAAAACTTTCAATGCCTGCCGCAGCTTTAATTGCTGCCGCAGGCATTTTTGACCTTTACAAATCCAGCCTTGCAGTGTATAGTTAGAAATCG
>OFMJ01000790.1_pt1 | contig 28884 bp, 30 predicted proteins | sample 1541801 | NCBI WGS metagenome assembly OFMJ01 (sample SAMN04209234, study PRJEB22552) | human gut metagenome | biome: gut; material: feces | host: Homo sapiens | place: USA: Oklahoma
CCCACCGTGATCCGCGCCGGCTACACCGGCGGCTGGCCCGCCGATGTGTCGGCCACCATGCCCGCCAAGGATACCACCTATACCGCAAACTGGACGGCCACCGAGTACGACGTAAACTTCGATACGAATGGCGGCGGCACAGCACCCACCAGCCAGACGGTCACATTCGGTCAGGCTTACGGCGCCCTGCCCACCGTCACCCGGACCGGCTACACCTTCGATGGCTGGTTCACGGCGGCCGACGGCGGCACACAGGTGACGGATACCACCTCCGTATCCACGGCGGCAAACCATACCCTCTACGCCCGCTGGACGCCGGAGACCTACACCATCACCTACAACTTGAACGGCGGCGATGCGATTGAAAATGGCAGCTACACCGTCCACGATGCCGTGACCCTGCCCACGCCCACCCGCACCGGCTATACCTTCGGCGGCTGGTTCGACAACTCCGGCCTCACCGGCACAGCCGTGACCGTCATCCCCGCCGGCTCCACCGGGAATAAGGCCTTCTACGCCAAGTGGACGGGCAACATGGTTACGGTGACGCTGAACAACGATGGGTCGATGTCGGGCCTAAATGTCACTATCGGCGGCACGTATGCGGGTCTTACCGACCCCGCGCCCAAGGACGGACGCACCTTCCAGGGCTGGTATACAGTGCTCGGCGGCGAAGGCACAAAGGTGACAAGTACCACGACTGTGACCGCGACGGCAGCACACACGCTCTATGCCTATTGGACACCCAATCAGTATACCGTCACCCTGACCCTCAATGGCGGTACGATCCCTGCTGGAAGCGGCTTTACCGAGACCACGTCCGGCGCTTGGGAGAAGACCTACACCTTCGGCTATGGGGTTACCCTGCCTAAGCCCGAACAAAGCGGCCAGATCTTCGGCGGCTGGTACACCGACAACAGCTTTACCGGGGATCCTGTCACTGCCATCAGCAACACGGACTTCGGCAACAAGAGCTACACCGCTAAGTGGGAAAGCGCGACCTATACCATTACCTTCGAGCTGAATGAGGGCGCCTTTGCCGAGGGGCAGGAGAATCCCATCACTTATAACGCGGGCGAAGAATTCGACCTGCCTGTTCCGACCAGAGAGGGATATACACTGGTCGGGTGGTATGACAACCCGGAGTGCAAGGGTCTGCCGATCGAAAAGATCACGGCGGAAAACGCCGGGAACTATACCCTGTATGCCCGGTGGTGGCAGGGTGACGAAACCACCATCAAATATATCAATACCGACGATGACCTGAAACAGTTGAACCGCAAGACTCTCACAGACCTTCTGATCATTCTGAATACGGATGTCACTCTGACCTCCTGGAATGGAATCACTTCTATCACGAACTGCGAGATCGACGGCCGCGGGCATACAGTGACGCTTTCTGGTAGTGCAAACAGCCAAGGACTTATCAATACTATGAACAGCGGCTCTGTCCACGACCTCACCGTGACCGGCGCCATTAAGTATAATCCGTTAGGGTATAAGTATTTCGGTGGAATCGCTGGGCAGATGATTGACGGAGTCATTGAAAACTGCTCTGTGAAAGATCTTACATTCAACCCGCCGCTTGGGGGCTCTAAATCCCGGGAAATCGGCGGTTTGGTGGGCAAGATGGATGACGGTGAAATCCGCTTTGGTCCCGGCTTCCAGGCGGATATGAGCGTTACCATCGTGGCAGAGCCGGACAACAAGTCGTGGGGCACTTACGGCGGCCTGGTCGGCTGGTGCTCCGGCAAGGTTATAAACGAGGGCCAGGTGAATATGACTGTTGATCTTGGAGCCGGTTCGATCAGTGCTGAGAATAGCACGAGCGGCTCTTATATCAACCTGGGAGGGCTGTTTGGAAGATTGATCTTGAATGAGGATATGGACCTTCAGAACTTTACGATCAATGGAACACTAACGCACGCCTATGATGGGCAGACCGGCACCTACACTTATTACGTCGGCGGACTGGCCGGATGGGCGTATCGTCTCTATGGCATCTCAAACAGCCCAACACTTACGATCATGCCGACCTGCGTCAATGGTGTTTCTATCGTGGCGGAAAAGAAAGACTTGAATACCGACAAGACCAACGTGAAACTAAGCTCCGGTCATCTGTACGGCTTTGTCGAGTCAGATGATTCGGATATGGTCGTTGATGAAAACGGGACCGCTTTGGACAAGGACGGCAACCCCATCACCCAGGCAGTGTCCGCCATTCCAATGCTCCCGGTCTCCTCGGAGGAGCCGGGCGCTGGAGAGGGCCTGACCTCCGACCCGGACCCCATCCCCGAGCCTGTCCCGGCCCCCGTTCCCGAGCCGGAACCCGCACCCGCACCGGAGCAAGAGCCTGAGCCAGAGCTTGAACCGGAACTGGAATCGGAACCTCAACCCGAGCCGTGACCCGGTTGCCCCAAATAAAAAAGTGCGTTGAACAGAACAAGCAGAGCTGGCAGCCCTTTCGAGCTGCCAGCTCTGCTTGTCTATCCACGCCAAAGATCAGTGTATGTGCTGTATTTACGATGGCTCTCGCCCTTCAGCACCGCCGTGCGCATCCATACCGTCAGAAGTGTTGTTCTTCAGATAGTGGAGCAGCTCTGCCAGCGGCGGGAATGTGGGTTCCGGCAGAAGTCGTTCCCGGACCTCGTATCGACAGCATACACCCTTGTCAGATATTTCTATGATTTCATTTTTTCCAAACCACAGCTGTGACAGAATCAAAAATTCATTTACTGTTGGCGCCCGATCCAACCAGCGGACATCTACTCTGGCATATTCAACCGGATTGCGCCTCCACGCAGAGCGGATGGCAATTCGGATAGAACCCACGATCTTGGACTTAGATTTCTGAAAGAGTGCCGAGCCTATGCTCCACAGTTTGGCCGGTGAGATATGCTCATCGAGATAGATGGGCAAAAGGACACATAGATAATGGTATCCGCGCAGATTGGCCCAAAATCCCAGAGATCGGAGCATCCACGGAACCTGCGCCTCAATCGGCAGTAATTTCTCATCCACGAGCAGCCCTCCACAAAAGAGATTTATAGCAGTCGTATTCGAGGTGATTATACCGCTCAAAAAAGTAAATAACAAGTATAAGAAGTAGCTATTAGCTCAATATTACTTCTGTGTGCGGAGCGTGGGAGCTTGATATGCGCTATCCTCCATATTGAGGTGATATTTCGTGGATTTACCGTTTGTCGGGCAGAGAATTACACAGCTTAGGATGGCGCGCAATGTTTCGGAATATACGATGTCGCTGGCGCTGGGCAAGAGCAAAAGCTACATTCAAGGCATTACTTCCGGGAAGAATCTTCCTTCTATGGCACAGCTTTTTAACATCTGCGATTATCTTGATGTATCCCTTTCAGATTTCTTTTCAGAGGGTGAGATATACTCTCCGCTCTATTACGATCTGGTCCAAACCGCAAAGAGCCTGGAGGAACGTGACCTGCAAATGCTGCTGGACTTTGCAAGCAGGATCAAAGAGCGGGAGACAAAGAATGATTGAGCCCCGGCGGATGAAAAAGAATTGAATGAAAAACCTCCAGGACCGCTTCATTTCTCGGTGCTGGAGGTTTTCTTTTCCTCTGCGGCATCCATCGCACTCATTTCCAAAGCAACAAATATAGCTGACGCTCGATTGCAAATTTCCCCCGTTTAGGCTACAATAGAACCGTTATTTTCCTTCTCCCGAACGGCAGGAAACCCATCCGCACCGCAAGGGGGGCCAGTATAGAATTGCGAGGTAATTCCCAATGAATTTGAAAGAAGTAAGCGAACTGCGCCGCCGTTTCCGCCCGGAAAAGAGCGCAATCAGCCGCGTATATGGCTGTTACGTCAACAGCAGTAAGGAGATCGTCTCCGACCTGGACGAATCTCTTGGCCGGATGCCCCAGGAGGAGGCCGAAAAGTATTTGACTCTGCTGAAGAAAGCCCTCTCCGGCAAGCTGGGGAAGAACTTGATCGACATCGTCTTTTCCACCCAGCAGGTGGCGAACAGTGAGGAGCACCGACTTCTCTCTGCGCTGCGTGGGTCTGCGTTGAAGGACGGACAGGCCCGACAGGAGCTTTACCGCAAGATCATCGAGAGCCTGGATATGGAGGACAGCAACTACCTTATTCTGTTGGCCCACGACGCCTATGACGTTCCTCACCGTGGGAAGGATGACGAGATGCAGGCCGATGCCTCCGACGAGGTGTTTTCCTACATCATTTGCGCCATCTGCCCGGTGAAGGACGGCAAAATCGAGCTTGGGTATTTCCCCGGGGACAATGAATTTCACAACAGCGTAGCGACACAGATCGTTTCCGCGCCCGAGCTGGGCTTCCTGTTCCCGGCTTTTGATGATCGTGCCGCCAATATCTATAACGCGCTCTTTTACGCCCGTAAGGCCGACGAGATCCACCAGGAGTTCATTGACGCTGTGTTCCATACGGAGGCCCCTATGTCCGCCGCGGAGCAGAAGGAGGCATTCCAAGGCGCTCTGACCGAAGCTCTGGAGAACGAGTGCAGTCTGGAGGTTGTCCAGGCCATCCACGATCAGCTTGCGGGGAAGATCGGGGAGCACAAGGAGAGCAAGGACCCGGAGGCCCTTACCCTCACCTCCGGCGAGATCGGCGCTATCCTCCAGGACTGCGGCGTTTCTGAAGCGGGCGTCGCCGCTTTTCGGAAAAACTGCGCCGAGCGCTTCGGCGAGGGTGCTGTTCTCAGTCCCGCCAACCTAATTGACGCCGGCCGCTTTGAGGTCAAGACCGCCCAGGCCACCATCGCTGTCGATCCCGCGTGCAGCTATCTGGTGGAGACCAGAATTATCGACGGGAGAAAGTATGTGCTGATTCCCGCCGAGGACGTGGAGGTCAACGGCATGGCTGTGGCGGTTAATGCAAACGAGAGCCAGAAGAACTGAAAGATAATAAACTGTGGTGTCACTCAAATCTTAAGACCATCGAAAAATAGTCTTTGAAAACCTGTTGATATTTTAGCATAATTGTGCTAAAATATAGATGGAGGGTGATACTATGAATATGATTAGACCTGTTTCTGATTTGCGAAATAACTTTGCAGATATTTCTAAAACCGTCCATGAGACTGCTAAACCTGTGTTCCTTACGAAAAATGGATATGGCGATATGGTTGTCTTGAGCATTGAGGCATTTGAGAATTTACAGTTTGAGAGTGAAGTGTATTTTAAGCTGAAAGAGGCTGAACGGGAGGCAGAGCTGACCGATAAGCGGTATTCCTCTAAGGATATACTGAAAGCTATGCGAGAGACCATTGGAGGAGAAACGGTTGTATAAACTGGAGTACCTGCCGATTGCCAGACAGGACATGATTGAAATTGCAAGGTATATCAGCCGGGAATTAAATAATCCGACTGCAGCGGACAGCCTGGCCGTAGAGCTGGTTGAGACCGGAGAGCGCATACCGGAATTTCCGTATGCGAATCCGGCTTACATCCCCATTAGGCCGCTGAAGCATGAGTATAGGAAGGCACTTGTGCGTAATTACCTGATGTTCTACTGGATCGACGAAGAGAAAAAATTGATTACCGTGGCACGAGTGATCTATGCCAGGAGAGACTATGAGTCTCTCTTGAAATAAGCTATGGAAAGCGGGCAGGGAGCCGAAATTCAAGCTCCCTGCCCGTTTTTTATTGACATGATTAATATGTGAGCGAACAAAACGTGAAATTGCCCAACCTTCTATTATGCAATAGTTCCTCCCGTTCAAGGTACAATAACCGTATCTTGAACGGGAGGCTTTTTTATGGAAAACCGATCTATCAGCGCCGAAAACATTGCGGCCTTTGCCGCATATCTGCGGGCCGAGGAGCGCAGCTCCGGCACCGTCGAAAAATATCTGCGGGACGTGTGTGCCTTCGCCTCCTGGCTGGCGGGCCGCCCGATGACAAAGGAGCTGGCGGCGGCTTGGAAGGACACCTTGCTGACAGGCCACGCCCCGGTCACCGTCAACGCCATGCTGGCCGCCGTCAACAGCCTGTTCCGCTTCATGGGCTGGGAGGACTGCAAGCTCAAGGCCCTGCGGCTCCAGAGGCGGATGTTCCGGGACGACAGCCGGGAATTGACCCGCGCCGAGTACGACCGTCTGCTGGAAACCGCCCGCGCCCAGGGCAAAGAGCGCCTTGCCCTGCTGATGGAGACCATCTGTGCCACCGGCATCCGGGTCAGCGAGGTGCGCTATCTCACGGTAGAGGCCGTGGCGGCGGGCCGGGCGGAGATCGCGCTGAAGGGGAAAATTCGCACCATTCTGCTCCCGGGCAAGCTGTGCCGCAAGCTGAAAAAATACGCCGAAAAGCAAAAAACCGTCTCCGGCGAGATCTTTCTCACCAGAAACGGGACCGGCCTGAGCCGCAGACAGATATGGTCGGAGATGAAGGCGCTGTGCAAACTGGCCGGGGTGGCGGCGTCCAAGGTCTTTCCCCACAACCTGCGGCACCTGTTCGCCCGGACGTTTTACCGGGTGTGCCGGGATGTGGCGAAGCTGGCGGATGTTCTGGGCCATTCCAGCATCGAGACCACCCGCATCTACCTCATCTCCACCGGGGCGGAGCACGAAAGGGCATTGGAACGGCTGGGACTTGTGTCATAGGACAAAATGAGTAATTCGTTGCCTGAACTCTGTGCGGCGATGGAGTGGCGCTGGATGAAATGAGTATTTTGCACAAAAATACGGTGTTCAATATAAGCAAATACATACTGTATCGTCAGTATAGCACCAGCATATCCAATAATCAAGAGTGCAGGGCACAACAACGCAGGCCGGATAATGAAAAATTTTCCACCGGCCTTGGTTTTTATGCCATTTTGTAAGTCAGCAACTGAAATAACCGCTTTTGCGTGGAAAAATATGTGATTTTACTTGCCGTGAGCGTCTGGCATTATTGACAAAATACTCATTTCGTTGATAATTAAACTTGGGGATATTCCATCGTACTCCAACCCGCGGATGCGGGTTAAAAATATAAGGATCATCATGTAGAGGAGGAAAATGCGATGAAGAAAAAAGTTCTGTCCCTGCTGACGGCCTTGTGTCTGATGCTCAGTCTGGTTCCCGCGGCGTTTGCGGCAGGAACTGGAGTCACCACGGAGGATGCGCTCCGTACTGCGGTGGCTTCCGGCGGCACTGTGACCTTGGGTGCCGACATTAACTTGTCCAGCCCACTGGAAATCAACACGGCTGTGGTGATCGACGGTACGACCACCAAGTATTCCATCACCGCACCCAGCGGCCAGAACGCCATCAACGCAAGCGTTTCTGGCGTGGAAGTAAAAAATCTGAAAATCAATGTGAGCGGCAATGGCTACGGTGTTAATTCCACCGGCTCCAGCCTGACCGTCACCAACTGCGAAATCAGCGCAGTCAAACGCGGCATCAGCTTTTATCCCGCCAACGGAGCTGGCGCGGCGCTGACCGTAACCGGAACAACGATCAAAAACCCCAATATCAGCAACTATGATACCTCCGCCCAGTATGGCGATTATCGCGCAGTGGCGACAAATAATGTCAAAAACGGCACGGTGACGATCTCGAACAGTTCTCTGCTGGGATATGGGTACTCCATCAACGCTTTGGTCGCAAACGATTCCACTGGTTTGCGTGATGGAAATGGCACTGTTTTCAACATTACCAATACCACGATCAAGGGCTGGACAGCGCTGAATATGTGGAGCGCAAATACAAAATTCAACTTTACCAACTGCACGCTTGTCGGTATCAACACATTGGACGGCGGAATGAACGGCTTCTCCATTATTCGGGCAAATGACGGCATGTATGGTGGATATACAAACAAAGAATCCGTCGTGACTATTAAGGGCGGCAGTATGACGGCAAAACAGTACGGCTCTGCTCTCGAAACGGCATTCACTGTTGACAGAGAACTCCAGACAAAGTTCGTATTTGAAACATATGGACTCAAAAAAACTCCCGTCGATATTCAGTGCTATGCGCCTGACGGAGAGGCGTCTGTGTTCTGCTTCTATCCCTACGTGAACATTGATGAATACCTGGTGAAGAAGGTTATCAACCTCAATTCTAATGCGACTCAGACGATCGGCGATATTGCTGCATTTGGATCAACAGCTGCAGTACTCAACGATGGTGAGTTCGACGACCCCACAGAGCCCGAGATCGTGTTTGCTGCAAACCACGATGGAGGTGGAAATTAAATGAATAAGTTTTCCAAGAAACTCCTATCTGTCGTTCTCTCTGTTTCGCTGTTGTTGGGCTGTGCCCCATTCGCTTTTGCGGCAGAATCCACCACCTTCGATGTGAACAACATTAAATATGAGGTAACGGGTGAAAACACCGTTGCGGTCATCTCTAATTCCGGTGACGATACCCAACACTCTACATATACTGGCGATATCACCATCCCGGCTACCGTAGAAAACGGCGGCACGACTTACAACGTGACCGAAATCGGTGCGATTGCCTTTGAGCAGAGCACCGTGACCAAGGTCACTTTGCCAACCAGCATTACCAAAATCGGAAATGGAGCATTTTATCAGTGCACCACGGTCACCGAAATCGTGTTGAACGAGGGCTTGCTTGAAATCGACACCGGTGCGTTCAATGATTGCACCTCGCTTGCCATTCTGACAATTCCTTCCACGGTGACAACGCTTGGCCGTGCGGCCTTTGGCGATTGTGAGGCTCTGACATCACTGTATATTCCAAAGAGCGTCACGTCCGGTGTTTTGGAAGCTCTGGCGGATACCACAAATGAGTATCCTCATTTGGATGCGGTGACGATTGAAGAGGGTGGAACTTACTCACTTCAAGATGGTATCTTGTACGAAGGCAATGATTTAGTGTATCGGTTAGATTATAATAAGACCGTTATTGATGTTCGGGACGGCGTGACGGAGATCCCCGACTATGCGTTCGGCTCCGCTATAACAATTCAGGGCAGGCCGGTCGTAACATCCGTTACCTTGCCCTCCAGCGTGACGACCATCGGAGAGGGTGCTTTCCAAGGTGCTGATATCACATCCATTGACCTGACCAATGTTACAAGCATTGGCATGAATGCGTTTAAAGGCTGTGATAATCTGACTGATGTGACCTGGCCCACAAACCTAAGCACCATGGGCGAGTCTGCGTTTGCGGGCTGTTCCACGCTGAAAAATATTAACATTAATGGAAGTCTCAATGAAATTCCGGATTCCGCATTTGAAGGTTGTGCGGGATTAAAATCGGTTGTTCTGCCCGATGATATTACTCGAATTGGCTCCTATGCGTTTACTTTATGGGACGCAGAGTACAATAACAGCGACAATCTGTCGTATATCAACATCCCTGCTTCTGTAACTTCCCTTGGCAGCGTCTTTTTGGGCGGGTTGGTGTCCGAAACCAACGCTGCTTTAATTTTCAAGCGCACCACGTTGCCGACATTTGAAGTCGATAGCGACGATTATGGCGCTTTGGATGGTATCTCCCCTGAAATGGAAATGGGCACTCCCACCATCTACTATCCCGCGGAGGCCAGAAGCGCCTATGAGGAGAGTACGGACCTGCAGGATCTGCTTCCCAAGGACGAGAGCGGCGCTTATACCGGCGCCTACGGTCTGACACTGATGGACAAGTCCGTCAAGGCGGGCGACGACGCCGTTGCCTTGACCGGCATCACCCTGCCCACCGGCGCGGTGCTGAGCGTGACCTCCGACAACGCGGCGGTCGAAGTTCCCGATGCGACCAAGGCTGAAGTCAAGGCCGTTTCCACCGGCTCCGCCACGATCACCGTCACCATGACTGTCAACGGCTTCACCCTGGCGGAAGATACCTGCACCGTCAATGTCCTGGCGGAGGACAAGGAACCCGCCGTCCCTGTCACGGAAGAACCCAAGGTCGAGGTGCCTGAAATTTCTGACCCGACTGAGAAAACAAATCTCGAAAATGCTGTGAAGCAGGTGGAGGGCGACCTGTCCGCAGCTACCAGCGAAAAGAATCTTGAAAATACGGTTACCGTCGATGTGGGTACCACAGCACTGAATGGAAACAATGCAACCAAGGTCGAAAGTGGCGAGACAGTCACAATCGTGACCCAGTCTTATCTGAACATCCGGGTCACTGAGTACAACGTACCCACTGATGGCGCGGCTACCATGAAGCTGTCTATCACCCCCATGTACCGCACCGTTGCCACCACGGCGAATATGAACGTCGAAAATCCTGATATCAAAGTGCTCAACGACGATGGTGTGAGCGATCCCAACGCCGTCCAGATCGGCGAAGCAAAGGAACTGACGAATGTTGGATCTATCGAGTTGACCATTCCGCTGACTGAAAACTTTGCAGGAAAGATCACGGATGCCAACCAGAATTTTGTCTATGTGACCCACACCAAGGATGGTGCTTTCGTTGCGAATCACAAGGCAGAGTATGACAGCACCAATAAGCGGCTGACTTTCACCAACGACAAGGGCTTCAGTGATTTTGAGATCAGAATTGACGAACGTACCGCAACTCTGGACTTCCCTGGTGACACTACTGCTGATCGGGCATATACCCCCGCTGATGTGGGAACCACGCTGCCCACTGCTGAGCAGAGCGGCAAGATCTTTGACGGTTGGACTTTCGAGGGCATTACCGGCACTTATAAGACGCTGACCGATGATCTGCTGAAGCAGCTGAGCGAGAAGTATCAGGCACAGGAGGGCAATCCTAAGCCTGCTCTGGTTGCTACCGCTGTGTTCCATACCCCCTCCTCCGGCGGTGGTTCTTCCTCCAGCAGCTACACCATCACCGTGGCTGACACTGAGAACGGCACCGTGACCGCTCCCAAGAGCGCCACCAAGAACAACACCGTCACCGTCACTGTGAAGCCCGACGAGGGTTATGTGGTGGACGAGGTCGTCGTCACCGACAAGGACGGCAAGACCATCGAAGTGACCGAAAAGAACGGCAAGTTCACCTTCAAGATGCCCGGCTCCAAGGTCACCGTGGAGGCCACCTTCGTTGAGACCGTGACCGAGCCTGTGAAACTGCCCTTCACCGACGTGCCCGACGGCTCGTGGTATGAGGACGGCGTGCGCTTCGCCTATGTAAAGGGCATGATGGCTGGCACCAGCGCCACCACCTTCGCCCCCGACCTTACCACCAGCCGGGGCATGATCGTCACTATGCTATATCGTCTGGAGGACAGCCCCGCCGCCGGCGTGGCCGGGTTTGATGACGTGGCCGCCGACGCCTGGTACGCCGACGCCGTGGCCTGGGCCGCCGAGAACGGCATTGTGGGCGGCTACGGCAACGGAAAGTTCGGCCCCAACGATCCTATCACCCGTGAGCAGATGGCGACCATCCTGTACCGCTATGCGCAGGCCAAGGGCTATGATACCACCGCGAGAGCCGACCTAAGCGGCTATACTGATGCCGCCAGCATCAGCGGCTACGCTGTTGAGGCCATCTCCTGGGCCAATGCTGAGGGTCTGGTCAACGGCACCAGCGCCACCACTCTGACGCCGGGCGGCTCCGCCACCCGCGCCCAGGTTGCTGTGATCCTGATGCGGTTCTGCGAGAATGTAAAATAAACCCAAATTTTGTACCACAGAAACCAATAAAAAAGCGGAGGCCCCGGATTTTAAATCCGGGGTCTCCGTGCGTTATATACGGATCACAAAAGCACCGCTGAAAATAAAAACGTATTCCACACTCTGGTGCTGTTGACGGACGCAAGAGGCCAATTCAAGAGAGCCAGAGGAAAAGGTCGGAGTCCAGCACCGCCACCACATCCACAACGGAGAAGTACCATTCCTCTTTTTTTTCGTCCCGCAAAAAGTTGCGGGGGCCTCCACTAACTTGTGGAGACCCCCGCATTTTCTCATAATCGTCCCATTAGGCTGCCTGGCTTTGCGGCAGGCGTACCGACTGTTTTTTCGAGGCCCGAAGGCCCCTGGAACGGATAAGCAATTCATCGGACAGGTATCGCAGTCCGGTAAACTCATCATCCAGCTCGTTGAGCTCCTGGCGGAGCACATCCTCATAGAGACGCTTCTTCTCCTCCAGGCCCTGGATACGCTGTACCCAGCGGTCCATGACCGCCACGCTTTGCGTCCCCTTCCGGATCAAATCGCTGACCTTTTCCTGGTAGGTCTCAATTTCTCGGCGCACCGAGCGGTAAAAGGCGGCCGCCATCTTACTGCGTTGCTTGGCGTCATCCACTACAAACATGCTGTTGCTGTCCAGCGGCAGACGCCGCGCCTTCGTGCTTCGGTTATGCTGTTCCAAGAGTTCGATGAAGTCTTCAAACAGTCCGATGCGGTCCATCTGATCCCGGGGGATGAAGAACATCTTGCCCCGGTTGATGACCTTGACCGCCCGCATGGAGTCCAGATAGTTGTCCAGCATGGTTTCCACCTGCCTGCGCCCGATGCAGCGCTGGTAGAGCTCAAACTGCTCCTGGGCATTTAAGCACAGAGGCAGCGGGTCCACATGGGGATCGAAGGCCAGGTTATCATAGGAAAACGCGCCTGATTGCCGGTCCAGGCTGAGGTTTGCCAGCTTCTTATACTGGTTGGTATGTTCCCCCACCGTTTCCTTGACCAGCTCCCGGGAAATCATTCCCTTGGGCGATTTATTGTCCCGGCAGTACACCTTGAAAATGCTGGGGCCGCCGATTTCCTTCACAACCTCTCTTTCCTCAATCTCGCCTGTGGCGGAACGGAAAGCGTCAGCCGTGGCCGCCCGGCGTGTGGGCTCATAGGGGAAGCCGATGCTGTCACAGATGTCGGACAAGTCTGTTTTTTCAACCAGAAGGCTGGAGAGGGAGTAATAGAGGAGTTTACCCAACACATCCTGCCCGTCCGATTGTACGCCTGCAAAATCGCACATTTTTTGATAAGTATTTTGATTCATCAGATGATCCTTTCTTCTGCATATGGCGCAGAGCGTTTCATATTTTTGTTATACGCCGGTGTTCCGGCGCATAACAGATGTTGTTTCGTACGAAGCTCACGACTCGCAGGTTCACTTTTGGTGAAGAACAGCCGGGTAGATGGGCTTTCCCTGTCGGTCCTTCATATTGCGGTGCAGAGTAAATCGGCTGTGGTAGAGCGCCTCGCCGGTGGCCCCGCACTCCTCGCAAATCCAGGAGCGGATCACATCCAGTTCCGAGAGGGTGTGCCCATCGAAGCTGAGCATGGCTCCGCAGACCGGACAGGTCTCCGGTGTTTTCTCATCCAGGTGGTAAACGATCTTGTCGCTGCGCTGGAGAAAATCAACGATATCGCTTGGCTCCACCGTACAGAGTTCTTTTGCAGCCCGTGCGATGTTCTGAAGTTTGTCGGGGGCAAAAAAGCCGCCCAGCGACTTGCTCATTTCCTCTGCAAGTTCCATCTCACTGCACTCCGAGATGGCCTGTCTGCCATTATTCCAAAGCAGATTCCAGCAGGTCAGAAAGCAGATGGGATCGTTATTTACAAGCTGGGTAAATTCTTGGTAGTTCATTCTTGGGTTCCTCCTGTCAAATTCAATGCCGCGTGAGCGGCGTATGGGCGACCCGGCCCACCCACCGGAGCAGGTCCGGCGGGTGGAGCCGCCATGTGCTCAGCGGACAATATCAAAATACACGCTATTGAAGCGCTCTTCCGGGTCTGGCACCGGCATAGCGGTTCCGGTGCGGTCTACATAGTAATACCGCCCGTCCGCCCACTGCTTCACCATAAGGGGATAGTAGTGGAACCACCGCTTATGGCTGTCCAGGGTCCTGCCCAGGTATTCCTTTGCGTTCTCTGTGGTCAGATACATGCGCTCTGCCTCCTTCCACGGACCTCTTCTCCGGTATCGCCACGGGGAGAACGCAGCAGTTCCGCAGTTGCCTTCCTGCGGCAAGCGGAGCACTCAAAATACTTGCCCGTCTGCTCACATTCTGTGCCTGCGTAGAGTGTGCGGTATGCGGTGGTCTCCGCCGGAGCGCCGCACCAATCGCATAGTCGTTTCTGTTCTTCCATGGGCAGCCTCCTACGCCGCCGCAGGCAGGACCCACGGCTTATTCTGATAGACGTTCACATAGCGGTACCCCGCCTGCTGGTAGGCCCAGAAGCGGTGCTGGCCGTCGATGACCTCCTTGTTGACGCACACCAGAGGCGGGAACTGTGCTCCGCTCTGAAGGAGAGCCAGATAGCGCTTGGCCTTTTTCGGATTTCTCGGCGCGCTGCATTTGATTTCATCCACCGGCAGGGTCAGGTACTCCCATTCGCAGGAGCGGATGAAGCCCTGGTCCTGCTCGGGATATTCCCTCCGCCAAAGGTTCTCCAGGTATTTGGTAATGTCGTTTTCCGCAAAATGCTCCAAATCCAAACCTCGTTTCCGCGCCAGGCTGCGGCCCAGATAGAAGTCATCCACGCCCTTGAAGCTCATGTTCCAGTTCATGGGCATAACTTCTTTGCCGCCCACCGACGCAATAATTTTTTTGATGTCACGATATGCGTTGCGTACCCGCCAGTTGCCGAGCTTGTCCATATCCAGCGCCACACGGTAGCGCCGGCCTTTCAGACCCCGCAGGGTCTCCTCCAAGAGCCCCAGTGTATTGATCCCGGCAAAGCAGACAAACAGGGCGTCCTCATCGAGGAAACTTGCCACATCGCCCTTGAGCCCGCCTTCGGTTAGATAGATCACGTCGGAGTCGATATTGCCGGTGACGTGAATCCAGGCCCGGTTCGATGTGCCGCCATCCAGATGGCCGCTGGCAAAGGAGCGGTATTTCCGGTTAGGATTGCTTTCGTCATCCAGGCGGACTTGAAGCCCCTGGATATACCCCTCCTTATCACAGTATGGGATCAGCAGTCCCGCTTCGCCGGCCAGCGTCCACCAGCCTTTATAAATACCAAAGCCGGGAACTCCTTTCAAACAGTGAAAGTCAGCCAGCATACCGGCCAGAAATCGCCTTGCACCTTCATCACGGGGCAGGGTCCGATACATATTCCGGTCAATACGCGCGTCATCCAAACCGCGCTCTCGCAGGTCATTTCGGTGTTTTTCGCTCAACTCCAGATGGGAGAGCATATCGTAGTAGACATCGTGCCGCACGGAAAGAGGAGCGATCTCCTGTTCCGGCGGTGTTTTGGGCGTCGGACGGCTGGGAAAGGGGTATATCTTACACTCTTCCACCAGCCGTTCGGCCGCCGTTTTGTAGTTGATCCCATTGACGCGGGCATAGAGAGAAACACTGTTGCCCTTCGCCCCGCAGAGGGCGCACCAGTACACGTTGCGGCTTGTGTTCAGAAACAGGTGGTGCTTGCCTGCATGGTCGCCGCAGAACGGGCAGGAGGCTTCCACCTCCCCCCGTTCCAGCGTTCGGCTGTTAAGCGTCAGGCCGCACCGCCTGGCTGCTTCCATAATGGGAATTTCAATATAATCTGTGTGTCCGGCGCCGCCGGCCGCCATCAGGCGGCTCTTGCGGGGGCGGCGTCCGCCACCTGCACGTTCAGGTCAGCGCCGTTTACGACCTGCGCCACAAAAATCTGACCGCTGGGCCGCACGTTGTCAATGACCGGAACACTTTCGGCGTTGTCAATATAGATTGGGTAATCAAACCCGACCAGCCGCTTGATCAGCTCGGACACCTCCAGACCCGCCCGAATTTTTTCTGAGCGTGAAAGGGCGAAATAGGGGCGCCCCTCATAGGTGAAGCGGAAGGTATCGACCTGCTCTCCAGATTTCTTGACGACCTTATAGAGGTTGATCGCCACCCGGTTCATGGTGAGTTCCTTAAAGATAAGCTCTGCCTTGGCTGCTATGTAGATGGCCAGCTGGGAACACAGTTTTTCCTTCTCCTGGACCTGAGCACGCAGGGCGTCTCCTCCATCTGAGGCGGCAACCTGTTCGGCTTGCTCAAGCTGGCTCGTCAGCGTTTCCAGTTCGACGTCCAGACGCTGTACCACGCCCTTCAACTCATCCAGACGGGCAAACTCCTCTTCGGTGAGGCATCCACGATCCAGGTCCAACTCCAGAGACTGAATGGAAGCGTGAATTTCCTCCATCTCTTGTCTGCGCCGCTCGGCATAGGTCTCCGTGTCCTTCATGGACTGCTCCCGTTTAGCCGTCAATTCACCCAGCTCCTGGATAAGTGCGGCGGTATCGTCCGCCTGGAACTGGGCAAAGACTGCCTGGGCCTTGCGCTCCAGTTCCATAAGCTCATTGCGCTGCTGAACGAGCTCTTTGCCTTGGCGGCAGATTCCCTCGGCGCTTTTCTGAAACTCCGCCCGCACGGAGGCCACATTTGCTTCCGTTACGGTCTGACGGCAGACGGGGCATTGGATACCGGGCGCCAAGCCGTCATGGATGCGCTTGTCCCGTTCCAACAGAGCACTGAGCTTGGAAATCTGCTCGTTGAGCGCGGCAAGCTGCTGGGCGTACTTGGGTGCGTACTGCTCGGCCCGGCGCTGTTCCAAACGCTTGGACACCTCTGCGGCACGGTCTGCCAATGCAATGGTTTCACTCTGGTCCGTGTTTTCCCGGGCCAACTCCTCATGGCGGGCATACAGGTCGGCCAGGTGTTCCTTTATCTGTTCGGGATGGAACCCTAACGTGCGCTTCCCCTCCAGGGCATCCAATACAGCGGCCGTTTCGGTACGCTGGCTCCGCTTGGCGAGTATCGCCATCTGTGCCTCGCGTGCCTGGGACTCCAGTAGGTCCTTTTGGCCCTGCTGATAGATGATGTCCCGTTCCAGCTCCTTAATCTCGCTTCGGAGCTCTTTGTTCAGCGCCTCGGCGCTGAGAAAAGACACGCTTTCCAGGGCGGCTCTGGTGTGCTCACTGAGCGTTTCCAGCACCGCTTCCTTGGGAATCTCGGGCAGGTACCGCTCTAAAAGGTCACGCCCCTTTTCACCCAGCACTTCAATGAAGTACAGGGGGTTGAGGATCGAGAGGACCAGGTGCTTTTCGCCAAAGAGATCTACCAGGTCCCGGATGGTGATGGGCCGCTCATCGAAGGTGGCCTTGGTATCATCATTTTTCCGTCGCCGGGTCAAAACGTGTTCTTTCCCGGTGTTCTTATCCAAGATACACAGCTTGACGAAGATTTCCCTCTGGTTCTCCGACTCTCCGGCGAATGCCTCGGGCTCACGCTCGGGCTGATCTCCCGTGTTGTGATAGAGCCAGTCCAGACTGGCGCTCCCGAAAAAGGGTGAGCCGGTGAGCACATAGGCGATGGCGTCGGCAATCGTGCTTTTTCCAACGCCGTTGTGGCCGGTGATGATGTTCATGTCGCCGAACTCAAATGTGATCGGCTCGGCGAAGCATTTGAAGCCCTCTATCGTGAGAGAGCGTATTTCAAAGGCTTTGATTGCTTCCATATCATAACTCCTTTGTGTTTTGTGGGCCGGGGGACGGGCGGGTGCCCGCCCCACCGGCTCATTCGTTATGCGGCCTGCTGGTTGTAGACCTCATAGGTATCCAGGGTGAAGAACACAATGCCCTGCTTGGCCTTTTGGACCAGTACAGCGTTGACAATCCATACCCCTACCGTGAGTCGCGGGTCCACTCCCATCAAAAATGCCTGGTAGATCTGGCCGTTATCCATACGCAGCTGTAAGCTGGTATTCTGGCCTCCCGTCATTGCGGGACGGAGCACCGCCCCGGTGACCATGTAGGTTGCCGGCGGCAAGGGCTGGCCGGCAGGCTCGCCCGGCTGGGGTGCCTGCGTGGCCTGGGGAGCCGCTTGGACAGGAGGTGCAGGAGGCACCGCTGGTGCGGGTCCCTGCTGTGGCGCCTGTGCCTGCGGCCCGCCCATAGGCGCCTGCGACTGAGGAATGGCCGGCTGGGGCTGCCTGGCGGTTTGTGGCTGAGGGGTGCGCTGGCCACCCGTCTGCTGCGGGCCCGCCTGTGGGTTTTGCTGTTGAGGCTGTACCTGCGGCGGCTGACTGCCCGGCTGCTGTGGCACGGGTACCTGACGGCTTTTCAGCTTCGCCACCCAATCCGCATGGGCCCGATCCAGCTTGGAACGTTCCTCATATACAATGGCCTTGCGTTCGTCGATGCTGACCCACAAATTGAGCTGGGCCATGCCATAGAGGTAGCGTCCGATGGCCCACTGGACTGCGGCGCGTTTCATGGAGTCGGACAAGCCGCCCTTGATGGGCTCAATGTCTGAATTTTCAGCGCCGTCCCATTTGCATATCCACTCCTTACGGTCTGCAAAGTAGATGGAAATACCGCAGAGCTGGCCGATGACCTCGCCTTCTTTACCGCCGAAGCGGTGCCAGGCCTTGAAATCATTCTTCCAGTTTTCCGGCCCCACCGTTTGGTCAAGCCTCTGCTGGATGGCCCGGTTGGTCACATAGGGGACTGCCAGCCCGCGGGTCTTATCCTTGCTGGTAGCGCTCACACGCCACTCAATATCCGAGTCAGCGAAGGGCTGGGCCAGAGCTTGGTATAACTGTTCCGGTGTATATTGGTACATAGTTGCTCCCTTCACTTGCCGGCGATGAAGTCCGCCAGCGTTTTTCCGTTTTTGATCAGCACCTTCTCATAGTAATATGCGGGCGTTTTATCCTGGAGGTGGGCCAAAAGGTCCCGGTACTCCAAGCCCAGCTGATTGAGTTTTTTGTCGTATTGGTGCAGGTTGTTGGGGATGCTTAAAAGTAAGGCCGGCAGGGTTGCCGCCTTATAGAGACTTTTATAGCATGGTAGCTCGTTGTTTCCGATGCACAGATGCCCGCTGGAACCCACATTGGAAAACGGGTAGTGGTACATCGGTGTTTCCGGACGGGGTCGCTCGTCCGCCATGACGCCCAAGCGGCAGTCAGATACTCTTCCGCTGTCTTCGATGGTGTAGCCGATCACCAGCCTGGGCAGGGGGAAATGTGGATATGTCGTTTCGTAGAAGGAAATATCCATGTAGTCTATCGCACAGCGGGTCACCAGCTTCTGTCTTTGGGGTGTCTGTGTGATCGCCAGGCAGTCTGGCGGCAATAGGCCGGATTCCATTCCGTCAATGCGCACGCTCTCCCGCAGACAGGAAAAAAGTGCATTGGCGCTGATCTCCTTCCGGGACATGATCGGCCCGTTCTGCTCTTCGACCGTAATTTTGCAGGTCTCCGGTGAGATCCGCAGCACAAGTTCGCCGTTCACATTCATCATGCCGCCTCCTGTTCTGGGATGGGGGCCGGGAGCGGCAGTTGGATGACCTTTCCGCCTGTGAGCTCCGCCTCCAGGGTGCGCACACCTTCCTGGAAGAATGTCTTGAGGTCTATGAGTCCTTCCGGGACCTCATAGATATGGCAAAACTCTGCTCCCTCGATCCACACCAGCTTACAGCGATTTTCCTTGCTGGTATCAGTGTGCCAGCAGTAGCTATAATCGTTGCAGCCAAAGGTCATGGCCCGTCCGATGGCCTCCTCCGCCTTCTTAAGATAGGGATTTTCCACCTCCACGATGCCCTCACGCACTTCATAGAGCTTACAGAGCTGGTAGTAGCGGTACATCGCCTTATCCCAGAATACCCAGGTGGTGGAACAGTCTTCCTCATTGTAATAGTTTGCGCTCCGGTCAAAAATCATGCCGACCGCCAATTCGTGAAAGAAGCAGCCCCAATCCGGGTCAAATACAAATTCCTCGCCGTCACCGGCGACGTTCTCCATGGCCTCGATCAAATCATCTAAACGGCCCACGTCATAAAGGTGCTTGGCCGTATACAGCATTTTCAGCACCCATTCCATTGTTGATTCATCCATAGCGCACCGCCTTATTCATCGCGGCGGTAGGCCATATCTTCCACCACGGCGGGCAGGAAGGTAAAGTCCTTTTCCTCGCCGAACACCTCGGCAAGCTCCTTTACCTTCTGTGTGCTGACGCCGAACTTGGCGGACAGATCCTCCAGATATTCCGTCCGCCCCTCAAAGCCCAATTCCTTGTAAATATCCATGTAGTAGTCCTCCTAATGTTGTCTCATGCGGCCTAAAAGAAGGTCCGCTCTTTGGTTACCAGCGCCTGCGTCTGACAGACGGTAGTGGTGATGCCGGTCATCGTATAGCTTGCCCGGGCAAAGTCCCAGATATAGCCGCCAAGACGCTGTAAGTCCCAGGCTTCAAACTCGTCGAAGTCGATCTCCGAAATGCTGGGGCACCTCCCGCTGCGAAGGATGGGGAGCAGATGATCCAGCAGATAGGGGTTCACTTCGTCTGTATTCACACTCTTTCCCTCGGGCGCATCGTGCAGCAGACTGGTGAGTTTTTTCGTATCAATACCGATCATACCGCGCCTCCTCGTCCCTTCCATTCCAGAGCCACCGTGCAGATGGCATAGTCAGCCAACGAGGTAAACATACCCCGTTCCTGGCTTTCTGAAAGATGTGTGCTCTCATAGCCCAGGGCATAAAAGCAGACGTCGGGGCACAGGGTCCCGCGGGAGACCGCTTTTTGCCATTCAATCATGGAGTCGGCCTCTGGGTCACCGAAATATTCCCGTACCTCGACCTTCATACCCTTTGCAACTTCCATCTCACCGACCGGTTTTCCAAGACTATGCAGACGGTGGGAATAGCGGTCCATTCGTGCACTCTGTCGAATGGTGGCAGAGAGATAGGCGTGGAGCAGTAGCTCCGGCTCTGCGCTCCCCAGCGCTACCCCGTAGGGGAGCGGGACGGGAAACGAAAACGAGGGCATAAAGCTGTGTACCTGGCCGCCCAGCTTCTGTTGAAGCACACCGGCGACATAGCTCCATACGGCGGTCCGGGCCTTGCTGTAATTGCTCTCCCGCTCATGAAGCGGAATGCTTAGGGACTCTCCCAGCGGTACCAAAACCGCCAGTGTCTCTTTTTTCATGTTCCGTGCCTCCAATCAGTATTCTCCCGGAAAGAGAAACACGGTCAAAGACCGGTCCGCCTCCGTGATGATCCAAAAGAGCGTGCCGTCCGAGGTGTGGTAAGCTGACAGCAGCCGTTCTCCTGTTTTCAGCGCCCGGTCGTTCGCACGCTTGTCCGATTCCGACAGGTCGCCCCAGTCACAGACATGATGGCGACGCAACGCGCGCATCATATCCGTCTCCGATACCTTTTCGGCTGCATGCGGCATTGCTACGATCCTTCCCAGCTCAAATAAGCCGGAAGCTTTGATATTTCGCACATTGCGCCTCCTTACGCCAGCGACCGCAGATGGCCGCTGGGAGTTAAAATGTTGAAGATCATCCGGTTTGAGTATGTCTCCCGGATCTCCGTAGACATATGCTCACCTTTTTCATTGAAGTTGGATTCTTCGTTGACCCGCCGGACTTTTATGATTCGCCCCTTGATCACGTGGGGACAGTCACAGTCCATTAGGCCGTTGATGAGACCGGAGCCGCCGATCAGACCTACCTGTCCAATGCTCAATGGAAGGGGCGGGCGCTTGGCCGCACTGTCCAGCTTTCGACGGGAGAAGAGCCGGTCAAAGCTGTCCGACTTTTGAAGCTGATGGGCAAGCTCCGCCTTGTTGAATTGCGCGCCTCGAAAGAGCGTCACCTCACGAGCCGTCTCGGGCAAAGGATAGGCGCCTTCCGCGATCTCGCTCAAACAGGGCAGATTCTCTGGCTTGTATGCGCGAAGAGCGAGTTCCTGTACCAGCTCTCGGCCATCCCGTTTCCGGGTTTTTCGGCCCAGCACCGCGATCTGCTTGAAGCGGCCAAACTCCTTGTCCGTGAAGCGGTAGAGCTCCAGTGCGTCAAAGTTGTCGCACAGGACGCGGCAAATGTCGTCGGTCATGCGGTAATAGGGAATGATGTAGATGAGCACGCCCCCAAGCATCAGCGGCGGGATCGCTTCAATTAAAAAACGCCGCTCGTCCCGGCTTTGTCCCTCGTTTTCGTTGATGACCGAGAGATAGGGCGGGTTGAGAAATACCGCGTGAAAGACTTCGTTTGCGACCTTGGAGTAAAAATAGCTTCCAAAGCCAACCCGGTGTAACTGGGCCTGGGCCTGTTCCGCCCGGTGCCCGTCCAGTTCTATGCCGTAGGTATCGCAGGTCTGACCCGCTGCCAGGGCACACAGCGCCGTTCCATCTCCGCAGCAGGGATCCAAGAAATTGACGTTCACACTGTCCGGGAATGCCAGCGCCCGCTTGATATAGCCTATATTTTCTAGGTCTGTCGGGTAAAAGCCCAGCTTCACATGGTTCATGAGCCGACCGATCACGCTGGCATCCACGCGATTGGGAGTGGGCAGAAAATCCGCAAACTGACGCAGTACCCCCACCAGTTTTCCGTAGTCGGGAGTCATCGGATTGTAGGCGGCGATCTGTCTGGCCAGAGTCTGCGCGGCGGCGGCCAGTTGATCCTCCTCCAGCTCCAGTAGGCAGGGGGAGGTTTCCCGCACAAGTTCAGAAAGCCGCTCGAAGCCGCTTACCAAAGTGCGGTGCTGATTCCATGCGGCCAGTTGCTCGCCCTTTTTCAGTTCACGCTCCATTTGAGCACGGCACTCCGGGAGAGCGTCCAAAAGCAGGGAGATGGCGCGCTGGGCCCCCTCAAGCTGCTCCAGCACATAGTAGCGCTGGTTGGACGCTTCAAACTGCTCGCCCATAGTCACTTTCCTCCGGCTTGTAGTTCAGCATCATGGTGCGCAGGTCCTCGTAGCGGATCACGGCAAGGACGTCTGGTGAGAGATAGTGGGTCGTTTCACAGCCGTTCCATTTCCCCTTTGGCGTATGGTAGAAGTACATACATAGGTCAAACTCATCCTTGCAGCCCTGTGTTATGCTGACCCGAAGCTCCTGGCCCTTGGTCCATATTCCGTCCAAATTGACCATTCCCGGAACTTCCAGGCCTTTGGATACGATCCGAACCGTCCAGCTCTGGAAACCCATGCTTTTTGCAAGGGCGCGCAGAAAGGCGCGGCCCGTGCGCAGGAAGTCCCGTTTGGCGCCGTTTGGGCCGTGCTTTCGCAGGCCCGGGATATGCAAAAGGTTTTGCATTGCCAGCTCAGATAGGTGCTTCATCCGCCGTTTCTGCCTGCGGACGATGATCCGATCCCACAGGCCCGGCATCTTGGCGGGCACTGCCCTCGGGGCCGTGCTGCGGTGGATGTACGCTCCATGTTCGGAAAGGTCCGGGTCCGTACCGCCGATCAGAATACCCTCTCTGGAGCCGTCCGGCTTGATACCGCAGAGCTCCGCGCAGGGAATGCATCCGCAGACCGCTTGGAAGGCCACGTATGCGCGCGGAAGTTCGGAAAACCTTTGACTGCCCGACATCCCGTGCTCTCTTGCCCATGCGTCACGGTAGGTCAGCAGGCAATAGTCGGAATAATGCTCCGCCTCGATTTGTGAGAGCATTTCCTCCTCATCGGTGATGGGCAAATATTTCATGCCGCGTTCCACCGTGACCATATTTTTTTCGTACTCCAGGATCTGTTCATAGGACAGCCATTCCGGTTTCCCCTCGGGAGAGAAGCTGTTCCAGAGCGCCTTCATATAGCCGATCTGCCCCGCTTCATCGCCTGCCCACAGGTACTTCGCCAATCGGTGGCCACAGCCCAAGTAGTGCTCGCAGTCGCTTTGCATCCGGCTTAGCAACTGGTAACGGAAGGATTCATCCCACAGCTTGACTTTTTCTTTATACGGATTCAACCTTTTCCGCCTCCTTCAACCGCTATACCGCTTATGACGCCATGAGTCCCACTAACTGACCCGAGAGCTTCGTTGATTGCGGTTCTCTTCGTGTTAATTCTTTCTTGGGTGATCTTGTTCATCGTGACATACTCCTTAAAAAACCGGGAGCCTCGAAATAACTTCGCAGCTCCCGGTCATATCTGCCGCTTATGCAGCGGCGCTTTCCATATGAGACGACCGCTCCTGCCGTACCGGCGCCGCGCAGGGAAAAGATTTCCCCACACAGCGAGTCAGACGCAGCGATTCGCCGTCCAGATACCCTTGGTATTTGTATTCCTGCACGCGGCTCTTCCCGTCAACGGTGATTTGCGTCCGGCGGACGATCAGCACTTCCTTCATGGCCGTATCATGCCGCAGGAAGGACGATGGACGCCGCCGACTGTTCCTGCTTAGGTGCCGGTCCCGGAAAGGGTTCCGTGGACTGTGCGGGCTCCACAGGGGCCAGACGCACATAGTAGCCATGGCTTTTCAGCAGACGGTAGAGGCCTGCGAGACGAAGGAACTCAAAGTCCGACTCCAAATCGGTAAACCGGGTCTGCTGGGCTTCCTCTTTCGGCCCTTCCATGGGCTGTTCGGTTTCCGTCCGGTCACCACTGGTTTCGGTTTCAGTTTCGGGCTTTGGCTCTGCCGGCTTCCACTCGGCATCCATCACCTCTCCCTTCGGCGCACCGCAGGTCAAAGAGGTCCACAGGCCGCGCAGGAAGGAGGAGAACAGCGTGCCAAACAGGCTCCGCCGCTTGACGGGCAGATTGACTACGTCATCACAGTGCAGCTCTCCGATTTGGCTTCTTGCCACGGTGAGCTTGCCCGCGTCCACCACCTGGGCCTCCAGGTAGCAGGAAACGGCCATATGCTCCGTCACATGGGCCTGACAGGCGCACACACGCTCTGAAATCAGTCTCCGGGCCACCACATCTGCCGCCTCAAGGTCGGAGGCGGTAATGGTATCCGCACTGATAAGTCCGGCCTCCACTACACCTTTACCGCTGATATGGCGGCACTTGACGGCGCCATCCACCTTCAGACAGCCCTTGACGATGATGTGATCGGTCTCCAAGGACTCATAATGGCAGGTGGTTCCCTTTGGGATATACAGCTTTTTCATATCGCAAAACTCCTTATTTTTTATGATAGTGGATTCTACATTTGCCGGAACTGCCGCATTGGCAGCATAAGGCATACAGCGTTTTCCGGGCAGGGACAAATGCCACCGCCGCGTTTCCACCGCAGAGCGGACATTCAAACCAGCACCGATGACCCGACATTACATTCGGGGCACTTTGTGCGGTGTCCAGCAATATGGACTCAATGGCCTTCCGCATATGCTTCACATTCTTATGCCGCCTGCGCCACATCCCGCAGCTTGAGTGGCAGGACCAGCGCCAGGTCTCCCTTGCCGTTGGTGAGAACAATGGGGGATACCTGGTTGGAGATGCGCAGGAGGATTTCGTCATCGTTTTTAAACTGACTCAGTGCGTCCAGCATATAACTGCAATCAAACGCAAAGACGGCATCGGACTGTCCGAAACCTACCAGGCTGCTACGAAACCGTCCCTTCACAGTAGCCGCGCTCAGCACGCCATCCTCAAAGCGAATATAGTGGTGCCGCTCATCGCGAACAAACTGTCCCAGGTATCGAAGTTCCCGGATCAACTGCACCTTGTCCAGACGGTGTTCCTCCCGCCAGGTCTTGGGTATCGCGTTGTCGGCATTGAACACTTCTCCCTCCAAAATGCGTGTATAGAGGCACATGTTTGCATTAGTAATGGAGGCCCAGCGTTTCCCTACGGCGATCTCCACATCTGATGTTCCGAAGAGGGACAAAAGCCGCATGGGCTTCACCGGCAGAGAAAACGGCTTTCCCACCCGCAGGCTTTCATCGGTGTTTACCGCCATGCGTTGGCCGTCAATGCCGATGAGCTGATTGTCCCTAAACTGGGCGCCGGTGAGAACAGGCCGCGACGTATCCTTTGCTACGGCATACTGCACTCTCTTGAAGCGGCTCAAAAGTTCGGCTGCGTTGGTCCGGCGGGTCTGTTCCGGCTCTACCACAGGCAAGGCGGGGTAATCCTCTGTGTCCGTCACCTCAAGATGGCAGAACCGCCCGCCGTTTTGCATCGTCAGCCGCCCGCTATGTTTCTCCTTCGGGGTGTAATCCAGCAAAAGCTCCCCAGCAAAATATTTACAGGCTTTCTCCACCTCTGCGGTGTTGAGAAAAAGGAAGGAAAAATTCTCTCCCTGGGCGGGGAGCTCCACTGTAAGATACTGCTCAAGGTTGGAGCCGGTCAGGCGGCAGATACCGTTTTTCATCTCCACCATAACTTGCTCCAGCATGGGAATGCTGGAGCGGACCGGAACAGCACTCGCTTTTTTTATGGCGTCATAAAACAACGCCGCATTTACGCTTGCCTTCATGTTATATGTCTCCTTCATTGTCTGCGCTAAACGAAAAGGTAATCTCTCCGCTTAAGCAGAGCCGATATAGTTCGTTTACTACGGCTTCCGTGTGGTAATCATCCCACGCACTCTCAGCGACGCTGATGCAGAAAGAGTTCGGCGTCAGACATCTACTGGTAATCGTGCAATCAACGCATCCAAATGTCCATGCCCATGGCTTCACAGCAATTTCGCCCTTGTTGATCCGTGCAAGAATTTGGTTTCTCATGGCCTACACCTCAGTGCTCGGAGGATACACTCCTTTTCTCTCAATGTAGACTTCAAAACCGCCTTCCGCATGGTCATTACACCGGACAAACGCATTTGGGTCCTCACGCAGAATGACCCGGTTGTGAACCATACATGTCACAATCGCCTTGAGCGTGTTCAAATTCTGCTTCCGCCGGTGCATCTTCAGATCGTCCTGGATATAGTCCAAGACAGACGAGACATCCAGCAGCGCCGCCGTATATCCCTGGATATACTCAGAACTGAACATTTTCTGAAGTTCCCGGCTCGGGATGGCCCGGGTCGCTCTGACCGTGTTCAAGGCTTCCTCAAGCGGCGCCGTGTATTCACCTGCCTTCATGCCGCACGCCTCCTTTTGGATTTTTGAATTGTCGGCCTCACATAGAGGTTTTTGGTGTTAAAAAGAGTCTGACGGACGGTGTTGTCCCCCAGGATCAGAATATTATAGACCAGATTCACGATGGACGTGGCCGCTGTAAGATTGGCTACAATGGTCTGTGGAGCCGATACCGCCGCGTCTGCACAGGAGAGTTCGGACGGGAACAGGTCCTCGTCCTCAAACACCTCCGGGTGTACCTGGCCGATAGGCGGGTAGTAGGTTCGACCACCGCGGCGGATACCGCATACGATCTGACCACTGTACTCCCCGTTGCCGGAGTCGATATAAATAAGCTCCTTCGCCTGTAAAAATACCTGATGACAGAGCTGGCGGGACTTGTTATTGTCCACACAGCCGAGCAGGATCACAATTTCCTCCAGACTATTTTGGACATAGTTCCCGACCTCTTCGTCGTAATGGCATCCCCGGATTTGATAGCTTTCCGGCTGGATAAGCTGCTTTAACAGATCCTCGGACTCCACAAATTGTGACACATACTCTGTTTCCAGGCCAAATACGTTGGAATACCGCTCAGCGAGCACCTTGGCCTTGTTTTGTGCCAGATCGCCCTCGGTGAAATTCTGACGGACCAGGTTTTTGCGCTCTACCGTATCCCCGTCGCAGATGATAAAGCGCACGGGGCGGTCCATCGTGTGGATCAAGCGGTAGAGAAAGGGCGCGGCATATGCGCCGGTCCCTCCGGCGCCCAGCATGACGATCTTGACCGGGCGTGTGAGTGAAAACTTCATGATACGCTCCTCCTCGCCATCCACCGCTTCCTCATGCCGCGTCGTACTCCGGTGTACTGCAACGCGAATGACTATGCTTCAGCACGGTGATCTTCTCAAACCACGCCTCGGGCACAGCGGCTTTTGGCCGGGCCTCCAGCACGGTTTCCGGGTGGATGGGCAGGAACACGCCGCCGTTGCAGATTCGCACCGACAGCTCCGGGTAATACTTATCCAGGCGCCCTACCACGACATACACACGGGTGGCCTGCTCATCCATGTCGTCCACGGCGGAGAACTTGGCCTCCATGGTATTGTGGGAATGCACGTCTGCATAGTGAATATAGCGCTCATCATCGAAAAGAGCGTCGTTGTCCATATGCGCGAACACACGGTCTTTAGACACCTTTTGCCGGGGAACATTGATGAAGTACCCTTCCTCCTGCTTGTCCCAGAAGATCTGGGCCAGCGCCTCCTTGGGGCCGCCGTCCTCCTTGCGGAACATCATGTACCGAAAGAGGCTGACGATCTTCTCAAAGAGCACATAGGGAATGGGGGGAAGCGCTGGGGTAAAGCCAGCCTTGATCTCATCCAGATCCTTGATGCGCTCGGTGGGGGTCAAAAATTCGCCCATATCATTGCGCCGAAGCTCGTAGACCTTGCCGTCCCGGGAAGGGATGACGCAGATGGCCTTGTCGGAGCCTTTGGCCTCCGTCATGTTCGGAAAAATGCCCCGGTAAGCGGCGATACCCTTCTTCTCCATGCGGATCGAGGGCTTGACGATACACTTGGGGGTTTTGTCCTTGCTCTTTTTCAGTGCGCTCATAAACTCCTTGGAAACCTCGATCTCGCGCTTGAAGTCGATGATCTTGGTCTTTCGGGGCTTGGACACGATCTTGTGGATGCCGCCATAGTTGACATCCCAGGTGACCTTGCCGGCTTCCTCCAACTCCAAAAAGTCGTCTGACTTCGCCTCGCGCAACTCCTCGAAGGTCATCTCCGGGTTCGTGATCTCCTCCTCACAACCGTTGTAGGAAAAGACCGGAAGGGTGCCGCTCAGTCCCTGTACCTGCTTGTGCTGTTCTTTCTCCTCCGCCTCGGCCATACCGGACAGGAGAGGATTGTCCGCCGACTCGTCGTTTGTCTGCGGTGTTTCGGCCTGCGTAGCCTTGGGCGTTTGTTCCCCCAGCTTCTGCGTGGGGAAGGTGGCGATCTTACCTTTCTGGGTGGGTTCCGATTCGGTGACAGGGGCGGGTGTTTCGACCGGCTTCGGTGCTCCGGACGTTTCCGTTCCCGCAGGTGGCGTCGTGTTCATGCCGGCAAAGGGGTCCACGGTGGGCGTACTGCCCAGATCGAAAAGACCTTCGCCGAAAAAGCCGCCTCCTCCGCTCTGGCCCAGTCCTTCAAACAGGTTGCCTTTTTCATTCATGTGGGGTGTGCTCCTTTCCAAAAAGTGGTGATGAAACACAAAAAGACCGTAACCATCCC
>OFMJ01000794.1_pt1 | contig 28799 bp, 26 predicted proteins | sample 1541801 | NCBI WGS metagenome assembly OFMJ01 (sample SAMN04209234, study PRJEB22552) | human gut metagenome | biome: gut; material: feces | host: Homo sapiens | place: USA: Oklahoma
CGAAGTCATTGCAGCGTTTGATGAGACGGGTCGCTTCCGGGTTCCGGAACAGGCGCTGCAATTTGCGCTCTTCCGGCGGATTGCCCTTCTGTACCTCTGCGCCGCAGTTTTCCAGCGATTCCGCTGTGTGGGATTTGGAAGAACCGGTTGCACCGCCGCAGCCGTCACGGCCGGTCTTTCCGCCCAGCAGGATGATAACGTCGGACGGCTCCGGGCGGATGCGTACCACGTTTTCGACCGGCGCCGCACCTACGACCGCACCGATCTCAAGGCGTTTGGCCATATAGCCGGGGTGATACACTTCCGCTACCTGACCGGTCGCAAGGCCGATCTGGTTGCCGTAGGAGCTGTAACCCTGTGCCGCTCCGACGGTGATCTTTCTCTGTGGCAGCTTGCCGGGGATGGTTTCTTCCACCGGAACGAGCGGGTTGGAAGCGCCGGTGACACGCATGGCCTGATAAACGTAGGAACGGCCGGAAAGCGGGTCACGGATGGCGCCGCCCAAGCAGGTCGCCGCGCCGCCGAACGGTTCGATCTCGGTTGGGTGGTTGTGGGTCTCATTCTTGAACATGAGCAGCCATTGTTCGGTTTTGCCGTTGACTTCCACGTCGATATGTACCGAGCAGGCATTGATCTCTTCTGATTCGTCCAGATCCTTCAAAATGCCCTCTTTTTTGAGCTTTTTCGCCGCGATGGTCGCAAGGTCCATCAGGGTCATCGGCTTGTCGGTACGGCCTTTGTACAGCTCTTCGCGGGTGAGGAGGTATTCATCAAAGGTTTTGCGAATATAATCCGAGTGGATGGTCACCTTGTCAATGTTGGTGAGGAAGGTGGTGTGGCGGCAGTGGTCCGACCAATAGGTGTCGATCATCCGGATCTCGGTGATGGTCGGGTCGCGTTGCTCGGTCTGTTTGAAATAATTCTGGCAGAATTTAATGTCGTCCAGGTCCATGGCAAGCGCGTAGTTTTTTACAAACTCCGCCAGCCCGGCTTCATCCAGACTGGTGAAACCGTCGAGCGTTTCGACAGTAGTCGGGATCTTGTATTTTACATCCAGTGTATCATAGGTGGAGAGGGATGCTTCGCGGCTTTCCACCGGGTTGATGACATACGACTTGATGCGTTCCACATCCTCTGCGGAAACGTTGCCGTCCAACAGGTAGAGTCTTGCGGTACGCACGCGCGGGCGTTCGCCCTGAGTGAGCAGCTGGATGCACTGTTCACAGGAATCCGCCCGCTGGTCAAACTGGCCCGGGAGGTATTCGGTGGCGAACATGTGGCTCTTTTTGGCTTTCGGCAGGTCATAATAGACGGTGTCGACCGGCGGCTCTGAAAAAATGGTCGGCGTTGCAAGGGCAAAATCCTGTTTGGAAATGCCTTCCACATCATACCGATTGATGATCCGCAGGCCGGTCAGACCTTCCGGACGCAGTGCCGTCTGAATGTCGGCAAGCAGGTTTTTTGCCTCTACGGCAAACTGGGGTTTCTTTTCAACATAAATTCGAAAAACAGACATATAATCCTCCACTTTATATTGTTCAGGGTGATTTATATGAGTTCACCGATGCATCCGCTCTCGGTGGCGTCGACAATTTTTACCTTCCGGATGGTTCCGGACAGCGGTTCGCTGGAAGCGACCGAAACAGGGGAGTAGCTGGGTGTGTAGCCCTCAAAGCCGAATTCTCCCACCCGGGATTCGAACAGCACCGGCTGAACGGTCCCGATCTGTGCCTTCAGGTACGCGGCGGCAGTGGCGCCGGTCGTCTGTATCATCCGGGCGCTGCGCTCCTCTTTTTGGGCGTTGGTGAGCTGATCCGGCATGGTCGCGGCCCGTGTACCCGCACGGATCGAGTAGGCGAACACATGCGCTTTTGCAAAGCCGATCTGCTGTGCGAAAGCAAGCGATTTTGCAAATTCTTCCTCCGTTTCGCCGGGGAAACCGACCATGATGTCGGTCGTGATGGCACATCCGGGGAAGGCTTCCCGCAGCCGGTTTACGATGCGGGCGTACTCGGCGGTGTCATAGTGCCGGTTCATCCGCTTAAGAGTCTCATCGCACCCGCTTTGCAGGGACAGATGAAACTGCGGGCAGAGCTTTTTGAGTTTGGCCATTTCGGCGATGTCCTCATCGGAAAGCAGCTCCGGTTCCAGCGAACCCAGCCGCACCCGTTCGATGCCGCTCACTGAACAGACCGCACGCAGCGCGTCGATCAGCCGCAGGCCGAGGTCTTTTCCGTAGGAAGAGAGATTGATGCCGACCAGTACCACTTCCAGGTACCCGTTGGCGGCCAGTTCCCGCACCTCGTTTACCAGTTCGTCCAACGGTTTGGAACGGATGAATCCGCGCGCTTTCGGGATGATGCAGTAAGCACAGTAACGTTCACAGCCGTCTTCGATCTTGACAAACGCTCTCGTTCGTTCAGCGAATGCTTCCACGGCCATTTGCTCAAACGGCTCGTCTTTGGTGTGTGCGTTGATTTCAACGATCCGTTCGCTGGTAGACAGCGCGCGCTGGACCGCACCCACCAGCCCTCTCCGGTTGCGTGCCCCGGTGATGACCTGTGCCTCGGTCAGCTTCTCCGCCGCGTCGGGGAACGCCTGCGGAAAACAGCCGGTCAAGGCAATGAGCGCTCCGGGGTGTTCCCGTTTGAAACGGTGCAGGACCTTACGGGTTTTAGCGTCTCCGGAAGAAGTGACCGTGCAGGAGTTTACCACATAAACGTCTGCTTCATCATGGGGAGAAACCACGTCGAACCCTTCTTTGTGAAAAAGGGTAGAGAGCAGTTCTGTTTCATACTGATTCACTTTACACCCCAATGTATAAAAAGCAATGCGCATGCGTTTAAACCCCTGTAAATTTTTTGTATTTTTAACGATGTAATAAGTTTATTATAATTTATTTTGCCGATATTTACAATTAGCAGTTGACTAAAAAGTCTGATGCTGTTATAGTCTAAATATAGGTAATATTCCTATATTATCGCATGTATTTTAAGGAGGAATCTTAATGAAAAGCGTATCTGTTATGTTAGCAACCATCAATGACGTGAAAACCTTTGTAAATATCGTTACCAAATACGACTTTGATGTAGATTTGGTCTCTGGTCGGTATGCGGTTGATGCGAAGTCCATTATGGGTATTTTCAGCCTGGATCTTTCCAAACCCATTAAAATGGAAATCCACTCCGAAACCCCAGATGCATTCCTCAACGAAATCAAACCGTTTATTGTGGACTAATTGGTGTGCGATCTGATAGAAAGAAGGAAGGAGGCATTTGCCTCCTTTTTGCTTTATAAAGGAGCGTTTACAGGATGAGCGCCGCGCGAAAACCTTCAAACTGCAGGAGCGCCGCCAGAAAAAGCAGGGCACATGCCCAGAAGCAGGCCTTTTTTCTGTGCTTGTGCGATTGGATCAAGCCGGCAGCCGCACAGATCAGTGACGCGGACCAGCCGCTCAGCCAGAGGATGACGGGAACGCTGCCAAGCTCAAAGATGCCGTCGTTGAACCCGTCTGTGAGAAAATCGGCTAACGGAAGCGTGAGATAGCCGTCCCGGAAGAGTGCGGCGACCCCGCAGCCGCTGCACATGAGCACTAGAAACAGCAGCTTTATGTTCCAGTGTTTGCTTTGTTTGTTCCAAATCAGCACAAAGATCAGGTAGGAAAGAAGTCCTGCGTTTAATATGGTGCAGATCACGCTGGGCAGATCGGCAAAAAGAAGCTGGTTCATAGGTCACCTCCGCAAAAGTTGGTCAGTTTCAGTATAAGTTTAGGCGGGAAGGTTGTCAAACAGGTGAATTGATCCCGTGAAAATACCGGATTGAGCGCGGATAAATAAAAAGAAAAAAGAAATTATATTTTTTGCGTTTTTGGTATTGACTTTTCAGAAAAAACAATATATAATAATCAAGTCGCAAAACGAAAAACAAAACCTTTCGGCCTGCGGCTTTATATGGCCCAGTAGTTCAGTTGGTTAGAACGCTAGCCTGTCACGCTAGAGGTCGACGGTTCGAGCCCGTTCTGGGTCGCCATATGCTGCTATGGCTCAGTAGGCAGAGCACTTCCTTGGTAAGGAAGAGGTCACCAGTTCGAATCTGGTTAGCAGCTCCAGAAAAACAATGAAAACGCATGTTTTCATTGTTTTTTCTTTTTACACGCGGCTTTTGCAAAAAAGTGAGAAACCGTCGGATTAACATGTTTCGTGTGCAGTTTTGGCAAACGGGTTGGCGGCGTTTTATCTGTGCAATGGTGTGGAAAATCGGGTGCGTAAACTGCATGATGTAAGCCGTATTCCCGGCGATGAGCTGCGGTCGGCGTGCTGTGATTAACCGTGAGGAGGCTCAAAAATGATTTTTGATATCATCGGCATCAAATATTTTCAAAATGGGAACGTCTTCACAGGAAGTAAAGGAAAATTTAATTTTCGCATTGAACCGGTTGAAGAAAAACTTGAAGTCGCTGTCTGGTACGGCATGTTTTGCTATGCGAAAAGCGAAATTCTGACAACGAATTCGTTTGAACTTTCCGAACAGGGGCGTTTGGAAATGATCGCCTGGCTGGAGGAGGAATATTCTGTTTATCTGGCGGATGCGTCAGCGGAATAATCGTTCTTTGCGCCCATGCGAAAACTTGATATAAAATAAAAAACGGCGTTTCGGCAGGTAGCTTACCTGCTGAGCGCCTTTTGTTTTTCCGAAAATGAGATGAAAGTAATCTGCCGTTTTACGGCAGAAACGGGCCTTATCGCGTCAATTTTGTTCGGTGGGAATATTACCGTTCAGCACACATGGCAACGCGTTCTTCAATATAGTGCGCGATGTTTTCTTTGTCAACGCCTAAAGCCACGGAAAGCTCTTCAAACAACAGTTCTTCGGCGCGTTTCATGTATTTTGCATCAATCACACCGATTTTGTGGTGGGTGTTTCGCGCGTTTTTCATTTTTTCGTAAATCGACATGGTCAGTTCCACCAATTCGCGGCAGTCGTGCGTTTGTATGGATTTTTCATAATGCTCCGTCAGGTCTTTTGAAGCATGTCCTTCATAAGCAGACGCTTTCATAGCCGGAATGGAATCAATAAGGGCTTCGGCCTCTTCTTTTGAAATAACAGGGCGCATGAAAACTTTGTCGCTGTTAACCGGCGCGTAAATGGTGCAGTTTTGAAAAACAGGAACTATTTTGTAGTAAAGCTCTTTCTTTTTTTCTCCGGGAAGACTTGTGTTTGAGATGTCTGTGATCCGACAGGCACCAGTAGAACCGTACATTACGAAATCCCCAATCTGGTACATGATAACTCGCTCCTTATCCTTGAAAAAAACACAAACACGTGTTGTTGACATCCCCTTTTTTTTCGGTGAATTCAGCACGCTACCTTATTATTATAGCACTTTTTCCTCCAAAATGGTAGCAGGCGCTTTTTCACAAAAATCATCACCGGCCATTTTGTGCAAAACGATCAACAACATCCTGCGAAAAAAGGGATAAATAAAAACCCGCCATAAAAATGGCGGGTTTTTGGTTGTAACAGAATTCGAAACATTAGAAATCGATTTCGTTTCCGTAGTAGATCGCAGTAAAGAGTTTTTCCATCTCTTCCTGAGAAGGCTGACGCGGGCTGGAGCCTGTGCAAGCGTCGCCGATTGCGTTTTTGGAAATGTCAGAAAGTTTCTCTTTGAATTCCGCTTCGTCGATGCCGAATTCTTTCAAGGTCTTCGGAATGCCCATTCTCTTGTTGAATTCATCGATCTTGCGGCAGAGAGCGTCAACACCGTCCAAGCCGAGTGCGTTGGCAATGTCTTCGTAACGTTTTGCAGCGTCCATTACCTTCGCATTGTATTTGATGACATACGGCAGATAGATCGCATTCGCGCAGCCGTGCGGGATGTGGCCTGTGCTGAACGCAGCGCCGGTCTTATGAGCCATGGAGTGAACAATACCTAACAGCGCGTTGGAGAATGCCATACCAGCAAGGCACTGTGCGTAGTGCATCTGCTCTCTGGAAGCCATGCAGCCTTCGTAAGAAGCAGGCAGGTACTGCATAACCATTTTGATCGCCTGGAGCGCAAGCGGATCGGTAAACGGAGAATGCAGGGTGGAAACGTATGCTTCGATCGCATGGGTCAAAGCGTCCATACCGGTGTGAGCGGTAAGTTTCGCAGGCATGGTCTCAGCCAGATCCGGATCAACGATCGCGACATCCGGAGTAATGTTGAAGTCTGCCAACGGATATTTGATTCCTTTTTCATAGTCGGTGATAACCGAGAAAGCGGTAACTTCAGTTGCGGTACCGGATGTGGACGGAATCGCAAGGAATTTTGCTTTCTGACGGAGTTCCGGGAAATTGAACGGGGTGATCAGGTCCTCAAAGGTGGTTTCCGGATATTCATAGAACGCCCACATTGCTTTTGCGGCATCGATCGGAGAACCGCCGCCGATGGAAACGATCCAGTCCGGCTCAAACTCGCGCATTGCAGCAGCGCCTTTCATAACGGTCTCAACAGACGGGTCCGGCTCAACACCTTCAAACAGTTTGGTCTCAATGCCGGCTTCATGCAGGTACTCAACGACCTTGTCCAGGAAACCGAAGCGTTTCATGGAACCGCCGCCAACAACGATGATTGCTTTTTTTCCTTTCAGGTTTTTGAGTTCTTCCAAAGAACCTTTACCGTAATAAATGTCTCTCGGCAGAGTAAAACGAGCCATAAAAAATCCTCCCTGCGATTTGAATTGATATACTTATTTTGGAAGATTCGTTCTGATGTTTCAAAACTGCTGTTTTTTGACAAAAACGGCACGTTTTTTTGAAAGATCATACAAAAACTCCCTTTGTTAAGAGTTTATCATTGTGAAAGAAAAACGGGTAATGTATAATAAGAATAAGCTATATCATTTTTGGGAATAGGAAGGAGGCCTTCGGTGAATACACAGCATTTGCGTTATGTGGTGGAAGTGGAAAAAGCCCGCTCCATCACCAAAGCGGCGCATAACCTTTATATGGGGCAGCCGAATCTCAGCAAAGCGATCAAGGAACTGGAAAGCGAGCTTGGGATCTCCATCTTCAAACGGACCGCGAAAGGCGTGGAGCCAACTCGACAGGGAGCGGAATTTCTCGGTTATGCCAGAACGATCCTGGCGCAGATCGATGAGCTGGAATCACTGTATAAGCCTCATGGTGAGACGAGTGTTTCGCTCAACCTTTCGGTGCCTCGTGCGACCTACATTGCCGCTGCGTTTTCAAAATTTTTAAATCACTATACGGCGGAGGATCATTTGAACATCCGTTACCGTGAAACCAGTTCACTGGGTGCGATCAACGACATTGTTTCCGGTGAATCCGATTTCGGCGTCGTTCGCTGCCAGGAAATTTATGAATCCTACTTTATGCGGATCGTTCGTGAGCACGGGTTAAAGGCAGAACTGGTCTGGCAGTTTCCCATGTCTGTTTTAATGTCGGACAAGCATCCGCTCGCGGTCTATGATGACATTCCATACCATCTGCTGGGGCGTTATACCGAACTGGTCCATCCGGATGATCAGGCACCCCCGGTCGCGTTTTCTCATATCCGCCGGGACGCCAAACTGGAAACGCCCCGTAAAACGATCGCGGTATATGACAGGGGGGTTCAGTTTGATCTGCTTCAGAAGGTAAACAACACGTTTATGTGGGTGTCGCCCATCCCGATGCGTGAACTGGCGGAAAAACACCTTGTCCTGCGTGGCTGTACCTCCGCCCAGATCAAGAGCAGAGATTATCTGGTCACCGACCCCAGACGGCCGCTTAACCGTCATGAGTCATTGTTTGCGGAAGAACTGCTTCGTTTTGTGCGGGAAGAGAAGCTGGCTGGTGCAGAACCGTTGGAAACCGCCGAATAAAGGAGTGGCGCATAGGGGCTGACCGATATGCCTGCCGTGCTTTTGTTCTGCATGGGCAATATGGTTGGATGGAAAAAACGGTGTTGTCATTTTCCGTGTTTGGTTCAACCCACAGAAAAAGCTTCATTCTTCGCATGAATAACCGGCGGTTCAATGTATGGATTCCGTCTTTACGATTCACGGAGGTAACGGGTCATGGAACTTCGTGTGCTGAATTATTTTTTAGCGATCGCACGAGAAGAAAATTTTACGAAAGCGGCTGAACAGCTTCATGTTACACAACCGACATTGTCACGGCAAATTGCCGATTTGGAGCAGGAACTCGGTGTGAAATTGTTCGTCCGCAGCAACCATAACATCATTTTGACCGAGGACGGGATGATATTAAAACGCCGCGCGCAGGAAATTTTATCTTTGGCGGATAAAACAAAACGGGATTTTCTGCAAAAAGATGAGGCGTTTTCCGGTACGATTTCAATCGGCAGCGGTGAATTTCGCTCGACCGAATATCTGGCAAAAATCATTGCGGAGTTCCGCAAAAAATATCCCAATGTAACGTATGAGATATACAGCGGAAACGCAAACAACATTCGGGATTATATTGAAAGAGGGTTGTTAGACATCGGGTTAATGTCAGAACCTATCGATATGCGCAAATACAACTTTGTCAATATGCCGGTCAAAGAGCAGTGGGGCGTGTTTGCGCCAAGCGACTCTCCTTTTTTTGAGAAGGAAAGCATTAGCCCGGAAGACTTAAAAGGAATGTCGCTTGTGACCGCAACGGGTGACTTCAACCAAAGCCGCATCGGAAAATGGCTGGGTGATTACAAAGACCAGGTGGAAATCGCGGCGACTGCTAATCTGCCTTATAACGAGGCTGTGTTGGCGAAAGAAAAGATAGGTCTAATGCTCAGCATAAACTTAAACTGCACCTATGAAAATCTGCGTTTTATCCCATTGTGTCCCGTTTTGGAGGTTTCAACGGCTTTAGGGTGGAAAAAGGAGCAGATGTTTTCTGCCACAACTTCTGCCTTTATCGATTTTGCGACAAAATACCTAAAAGGCATTTCTGCTGATAAAATATAAGCATTAGACATTTCATATCCTTGAATTTATAATAAAGGTGTTCCAAGACGGAGCACCTTTATTGTTTTTTATCCCCAACAGAAAGGAATCTTGAAATGACGGTCAACGAGGTGAGCGAACGATACAAAATCCCTGTTAAGATTTTGCAGGAGTATGAAAGCTGGGGATTGTGCGGCGAAGTGAAAAAAATAATGGGTTCCTGGCATTATGACGAGAGCGATATTGAGCGGCTCAGCACCATTATGACGCTTCACGATATCGGCTTTACCAACGATGAGGTCTGGCGATATATGCGCTTGCTTTTAGAGGGAGAATCGACTGAACAAGAGCGGATGAAAATGCTGACGGACAAAAGAAGCGGAACGCTGGATGAAATCCATTTTAAGCAACAGCAATTAGACCGCTTGGATTATTTGCGCTTTGAAATGAAATCGTACAACAGTGAAATGAAAAGGGAAGCTGCAAAATAAAAAGAGTCGTTCCTGTTCTGATGGTCTTGGCTCTAACGAAATTAGATGAAAGGAATTTTTGAAATGAGGATAATGGACAAAAAACAGTTTGAAGAAATCAATGCCTTTGGAATGGGCCAACCGAACGAAGCGTTTGCACAGTATTTTATAGGCGAATCCTTTTTGAATCCGCTGACCAATCCGCGGGAAACAGCGGTGTTTCTCGCCAATGTAACCTTTGAACCGGGTTGCCGCAATAACTGGCACATTCACCACGCCAAAAGCGGCGGAGGTCAGCTGCTTATCTGTACGGCTGGAGAGGGATGGTATCAGGAAGAAAATAAACCACCTGTTTCTCTTGCCGCCGGAATGGTAATTACCATTCCGCCTGAGGTGAAACATTGGCACGGCGCAAAAAAGGACAGCTGGTTTTCTCATATCGCCGTAGAAGTGCCGGGAGAGGATACCTCAAATGAATGGTGTGAACCTGTAAGTGATGAAGTTTACAATCGGTTGGAGGAAAAATAAAGTGAAAAAGTTAGTGGCATATTTTTCTGCGAGCGGCATTACCAAAGCCGTCGCCGAACGTTTGGCGAAAGCGGTGGAAGCTGATCTTTTTGAAATTAAACCCGCCATTCCTTATACTAAGGCAGACCTTGACTGGACAAACAAAAACAGCCGCAGTTCTGTTGAAATGAGGGATTCGTCATCAAGGCCGGAAATGGCTGAAAAATCACCTTCTATCAATGAGTATGACACGATATTTCTGGGCTTTCCCATCTGGTGGTATGTTGCACCGGCCATCATCAACACCTTTGTAGAAAGCTGCGATTTTTCAGGAAAAACAATCATTCCCTTTGCAACCTCCGGCGGAAGTGGAATGGGCAGGACCGTAGAAGTGCTGCAATCCCTTTGTCCGAATGCGAACTGGAAAACGGGAAGAATGCTCAACCAGATTTCAGAGCAGGAGTTAAAAACTTGGGCCAGCGGTTTTTGAGCCAAAGAGCGGACGCAAGAGAAAACGTTTTGCATCCATTCCTGCAAACATTGTTCAGGAGAAGGTTATGAAATATACAAAATTGGGTGACTCAAACCTTAAAATATCCCGTATTTGTATGGGATGTATGGGCTTCGGCGAAGCCGGAAACGGTCAGCATAGCTGGACGATTGATGAAGAGCATTCCCGTGAAATCATCAAGAAAGGCTTGGAACTTGGCGTCAATTTCTTTGATACGGCAATCGCTTATCAAAGCGGTACAAGCGAGCAGTATCTCGGCAGAGCGGTACATGATTTTGCAAAGCGTGATGATGTTGTAATCGCAACGAAGTTTTTGCCCCGTACCAATGAGGAAATAGAGGCGGGAATCACAGGGCAGCAGCATATTGAAAAAATGCTTGACAAAAGCCTTGAGAACCTCGGCATGGATTATGTCGATTTATACATTTACCACATGTGGGATTACAATACGCCCCTCTATGACATTATGGAGGGACTGAACCACGCTGTCAAATCGGGTAAAGCCCGTTATATTGGTATTTCCAACTGCTTTGCCTATCAGCTCGCAAAAGCCAACGCGCTTTCCGAAAAAGAGGGGTTTGCGAAGTTTGTATCGGTGCAGGGGCACTATAACCTGATTTTCCGTGAGGAAGAACGAGAAATGGCGAAATTCTGCCGGGAGGATCATATCGCGATGACGCCGTACAGCGCGCTTGCGGGCGGGCGGCTTTCCAAACGCCCCGGCGAGACCTCCAAGCGTTTGCGGGAGGATGATTATGCACATTTGAAATATGACGCTACCGCCGAGCAGGACGGTATCATCATTGACCGTGTAGCACAGCTTGCCGACCAATACGGCGTTTCTATGACGGAAATCTCCCTCGCCTGGCTGCTGACAAAGGTGACCGCTCCGGTCGTGGGCGCTACAAAGCTTCACCATATCGAGGATGCCGCAAAAGCGGTCCAACTCACTTTAACCGCTGATGAGCTCGCTTTTTTAGAAGAGCCGTATGTTCCCCACGATTTGGTAGGCGTAATGGCGCAGAACACACCCGCCGCTGCGAAAGATAAGCATATATGGTCTACCGGCAGTCAAAAAGTTTAAAAGGAGTTGTAAGCATGGATTTGCGTAAAACAGACCCGGAATTTGTAGAACGCTTTGAACATTTTGCGTTTGATGAAGTCATAAACGAAGAAAACCAGCAATTAGAGCCTTCTGTCCGTTATCTGGTGATTTTGGCAGCGCTGATTGGCTGCGGAGGCGCGGATGCATATAAAGAAACGCTCTCTTCAGCACTGGAAAATGGCATCACGCCGATTATCGCAAAGGAGATCGTTTATCAGGCGACCGACTATTTAGGTCATGGAAGAATGCTGCCGTTTTTGAATATTACAAACGAAATATTGACCGAAAGAGGCATAGCGCTTCCTCTTGACGGACAGGCGACCACTACCCTTGACAACAGACTGGAAAAAGGGATCGAGGTTCAGGCGGAAATCTTTGGCGAAGCTATGAAAGAGGCTTGGAAAACAAGTCATATCAACCGCTGGCTGGCGGCAAACTGCTTCGGCGATTACTATACCCGCAAAGGGCTTGATTTAGCAGAGCGTGAACTCATCACTTTTTGTTTTCTTATGGCACAGGGCGGCTGTGAACCGCAGCTGATCGCTCATGCAAAAGGAAACATGAATATGGGAAATGACAAGGACTTTTTAACGAAAGTTGTTTCCCAATGCTTGCCTTATATCGGCTACCCTCGCAGCCTGAACGCCATTGCCTGCATAGGTAAGGCGATGGAGGGATGAAACCAAAAGCTGCCTTCAAACTAGCGTTGATGTTATCATGACACTGGCGTTGTTTTTTAATGGGGTATCATTTTTGGGGGGAAACACTGCACGAATGGGTAAGCACCGGAATGTTCCTTCTTTTTATCGTCCACCATATTTTAACTGAAACCCATGCAATCGTGCTTTAATTGTCCCAAAAGAAGAATAAAAAATGGGTGTGCGGGGGAATACACCGGGCATTTCATTGGCTTATTGCAGAAAAAGATGGTGTAATCCTGTTTTGCGGGTTACACCATCTTTTTTGCTGTGTTGAAAGAGATTTTGCCGTGCCCGGCGGTCACAGCGCTTTTTCGCAGAAGGCCGCAATGTCATCCATCACCTGCTCGCGGATATCTTCGTTGAGGATCTCGTGCCGCTTACCCGGGTAGAGCTTCGAAGAGGTATTGGCGTATCCTCGTTCCTTTAAAAAGTTGACCGCCTGCTTGAATTTTTTGTGGTTGATCAGGCAAGGATCATCCGCGCCGGAAAGGAACAAGACCGGCAGTGCGGGGTTTTTGACTCGCCAGCCTTTTTTGCTGTATGCTTCCAGCATCAGGGAATACAGCTGTTCAAACCCGTTTGCAGTAAACATGAAACCGCTGAGCGGGTCAACGTCATATTTCGAAACGTTGGCATTGGTACTGGAAATCCACGCGTTGGGGCTGCCTTCGTGAATGAAACGCCGGCTGAAGCTCCCGAAGGAAAGAAGCTGGAGCAAAAAACTGCGGTGATGGGTTCCGCGGATCGCCCCAATCAACCGGGCGAGCCATTTTCCAAAACCGGCCGCGCGGTTATAGCTGGGTGAGCCACACACCAGAAGGGCGGCAAGTTCATCATCGTGCTCTTTTAAGTAGATGCGTACGATCATTGACCCCATGCTGTGGCCGAACAGAAACAGCGGCAGATCGCCGAAGGTTTCTTTTGCAAAGCAGCTCACCTCGTACAGGTCAGAAACAATGGCGGACGCGCCGTTTTCATAAAGATAGCCCAGATCGTCTTTCGTGCGGACGCTTGCGCCGTGCCCTCTGTGGTCGTGAATGATGCAGGCGAACCCTTTGGCGCACATGTATTCCATAAGTGGAAGATAGCGTTCTTTGTGTTCGCTCATCCCGTGCGCGATCTGAAAGATCGCTTTGGGGGAACCGCTGTCCGGCAACGCGGTGAACAATTCCAGAGTGAGCCCGTCTGCCCCGGAAGTGAAACGGTGTTTTGTAAGCTTCATCTTGATCCCTCCTCGTGCGACGCGGAAAACCGCATTTTCTTCTACTTTTATTTTAATCGATGCCCTGCAAACGGTGCAAGAAAAAACTGACAAAAAACGGAACCTCTGTTTGTGCAAAACGTTGAATTTGTTTTTCGCGTTCCAAGATTAACTATTTACTGTGTACAATTTTTACGTTATAATAAAGCTGAGTCAGATAAAGACAGTTTATGAAAGATGGGTTGGGGAAGGAACATGGGACTGCTTAAGCATAGAATGGCGATTGTTTTGCTGTGCGCGGCGGTGTTTTTGTTTGCCGTTTTTCTGGTTGCCGGAAGCGGACTTGCTGAAAATCAGGCGGAGTCTGCCGGCGTGCAGGCGGAAGAAATGCTTGATCCGGCGCTTGAAACCTACGGTTGGTTTTGCGGCGAGCCGATGGATTGCGGAGAGCCCGTGACAATCGAAGGGGTCGAGTGCCGTGTGGTGACCGATCCCCGTTTTCAGACAGAAGAACAGCTTTCCTCGTATGTGCGTTCGATTTTTTCGGATTCGATTGCCGATGAACTGTTGAAAAATTCTCCGTACTTTGAGGAGAGCGGTGTTTTGTGGTACAGGGTTCCGCCCACGCTTAAACAGGTGCCTTTTTCAAGTCAGGATGTGCAGATCTCCAAGTCGTTTACCACAGTCACCTACCAGTCGGACGATCGCGAATATACTGTCACGGTGAGTTATTCTCCTGTGGATCATCCGCAGGAAACGGTGAAAACGGAAGATTACAGTTTTGTGTGTGAAAAAGTGGACGATGAATGGGTGTTTACGCAGTTTGAATATTTCCTTTGAAATTTTTGTCTGTAAATAAAAATGATTTTTAAGAGGTGCTTTTATGCCGACGAGAAAGAATGAGTTTGCGCCGACGCCGCCGATGGGCTGGAACAGCTGGGACTGTTACGGCGCTTCGGTCACCGAAGAAGAGGTGCGGGGCAATGCGGATTATATAGCAAAGTACTTAAAGCCTTACGGGTGGGAATATGTTGTAGTGGATATCCAGTGGTATGAGCCCACGGCGGATTCCTCGGCGTATCATCCGTTCGTCCCGCTGGAGATGGATGAGTATTCTCGTCTGATCCCGGCGGTCAACCGGTTCCCGTCTGCGGCAAACGGTGCCGGGTTCGGCCCGCTTGCGAAGTATGTTCACAGTCTGGGCCTTAAGTTTGGCATTCACATCATGCGCGGGGTGCCGAGGCAGGCAGTCCATGCGGCAACACCCATTAAAGGGTGCACCGCGACCGCGCGGGATATCGCACAGTCGTTCTCCCTCTGTTCCTGGAATACCGACATGTACGGTGTTAACCCGGATGCGTACGGCGCTCAGCAGTATTACGACTCGCTCATGGAGCTTTATGCCGGCTGGGGGGTGGATTTCATCAAGGTGGACGACATCTGTGTCACCTTCTTTTCGCCGGATAATCTTTATTCGGCGGAGTCTGAGATCGAACTCATCCGCCGTGCCATTGACCATTGCGGCCGTGAGATCGTTTTAAGCCTTTCTCCGGGACCTGCCATGATCGAGAAAGCGGAGCATTTGAAACGCAACGCCAACATGTGGCGGATGACGAACGATTATTGGGACCGATGGTCCGACCTGACCGCTATGTTTGAACGCTGTGAGGTTTGGGCGGAGCATGTTTCGCCCGGCTGCTGGCCGGACTGCGATATGCTGCCGCTGGGGCGGATCTGTATCCGCGCGGTGGATCAGGGCAATGGTGACCGGATGACCCGCTTTACCCACGAGGAACAGCGCACTATGATGACGTTATGGTGCATCTTCCGTTCACCGCTTATGTTCGGCGGCGAGCTGCGCAGCAACGATCAGTGGACGCTCGATCTCATCACCAACCGGGATGTTCTGGAAATGCACCGCTGTTCGCACGGCGCTCACCCGGTCGCGCGCAACGGAAAGAGCGGGCATCATTATATTTGGGTGTCTTACCACGACAACGGCAAAGATGTTTATGTGGCACTTTTCAGCCATGAGAACATTCCCTGTAAAATGGAGGCAACATTTGAACGGATGGGGCTTAGCGGAAGTTATCATGTGCGGGAACTGTGGGACGGAACTGACCTTGGTGTTGTGACCGGTTCCATCGTCGCGGAGATCCCGGTACACGGCGTTCAGCTTTACCGGCTGACACCTGAAGCCTGATTTTTATTTTGACGTCTTCGGGCGGCTGAATAAAAGTTTACCCAAAAGGAGGTTCGTTTGATATGAAACACATTGTTATGACAGTAGGGCGTATGTTTGGAAGCGGCGGCCGTGAGATTGGTCAGAAGGTCGCAGAAAAATGCGGTATGACCTATTATGATAAAGCGTTGCTTGAAATGGCCGCGAAAGAAAGCGGCATGAGCGTGGAGGTCCTTGAAAACATTGAAGAATCTGCAACGGGCAGTTTGCTGTATTCTCTTTCGACCGGGCTGTTCGGCAGCCATTTTGCCGGCGGCGCGGAACCGCCTCTCAACGACAAACTTTACATTGCTCAGGCCAATATCATCAAAGACATTGCACAGAAGGAAAGTTGTGTCATCGTTGGGCGGTGTGCTGACTATATCCTGCGCAATATGAAAGAATGTGTGAAGGTGTTCATTCACGCGCCTTCGGAAGCGCGCATCAAACGCGCGGTCGAAGTGTACGGCATCCCGCAGGAGAAAGCGGCAGACCAGATCCGCCGGACCGATAAACGCCGTTCCAGCTATTACAATTTCTATTCCGGCCAGAAATGGGGCAATATGGAAAATTACAACCTTTGCATCGATAGTTCCATGATGGGCATTGATGCGACCGCCGATATGATCGCGGATTTCATCCGTCATATCGCGGCGGATGACGAAACTTGAATCAAACAGGAACACGGACCATATCCGTGTTCCTGTTTTTGCGCGCAAATTAACAGAACAGGGAGAAATATCAATGAAAAACGTAGCAGTGATCGGACTAGGAGACATCAGCGGGATCTATTTAAAAAACATCGCAACCGTCTTCCAAAACATCAACCTTTACGGTGTGTGCACCCACAATCTTGAAAAAGCAAAACAGGTCGCGGAAGAGTACGGCGCGCAAAAGGTGTTCGCCACCATGGAGGAGGCGTTTGCCGACCCGGCAGTGGATATCATTGTCAACCTCACCCGCCCGAACGAACACCTTGAGGTGACCTGCAAGGCGCTTGAGGCGGGCAAACACGTCTACACCGAAAAACCGCTCGGCGCTTCGCTGGAGGAAGGGAAAACCATCCTTGACCTTGCCAAAGAAAAAGGGCTTCTGGTAGCCGGCGCTCCGGATACGTTTCTGGGCGGCGGGCTTCAGACCTGCCGCAAACTCATCGATGACGGATTTATCGGCACGCCGATCGGCGCCAGCGCGTTTATGACCTGCCGCGGGCACGAACGCTGGCATCCCAATCCGGAGTTTTATTATAAGGTGGGCGGCGGCCCGATGATGGATATTGGCCCGTACTACTTAACGGCGCTGGTGAGTCTGCTGGGTGGTATCTCCACCGTTTCCGGTATGTCGAAAAAAACCTTTAACAAGCGCACCATTACCAGCAAGCCGAAATATGGGCAGGAGATTGAAGTGGAGGTCCCCACCTATCAGACCGGCCTGATGCAGTTCGCATCCGGCGTGATCGGCACCATTTTCGTGACCTTTGACGTTTACGCTTCAGAGACCCCGCGCATTGAGATCTATGGCACGGAAGGCACCCTTTCGGTTCCCGACCCCAACTCTTTCGGCGGCCCGGTTCGGCTCTACCGCCCGGGTTCCGGCGAGTTTAAAGAGATCCCTCTGACCCATGGCTATGCGGAAAACAGCCGTGGTATCGGCGTGGCCGATCTGGCGAACGCCATCCGGGATGGACGTGCTCCCCGCGCCGGTGTGGAACTGATGTACCATGTTTTAGAGGCGACCGAAGCGTTTGAACGCAGCGGACGGGAAGGCCGCCATATCGAACTTGTTTCGAAAGCAGCGCGTCCGCAGCCGCTTTCTTTTACCGAACTGGAAGGAATTTTCAACGACTAAAGAGCAAAGAAAAGGAGTGTTAACATGAACCGTATTGTCATGCGTTTCCCGAGAGGCAGGTCCAAGGCGCTCACTTTGAGCTATGACGATGGGGTGGAGCAGGATATCCATCTGCTGGAGCTTTTGGAACAGTACCAGGTCAAAGCCACCTTCAACCTTAATTCCGGGCTGTATCCGCCGGAAGGAACGGTGTATCCGCAGGGGACCATCCACCGCCGGATGCCGAAAAGCAGGGTGAGTGAGCTTTACCGCAGCCCTTTGGCGGAGGTTGCGGCACATGCGGCTACCCATCCGTTTCTGGATAAGCTTCCTCCTTCGCAGGCAATGCGTGAAATTTTGAATGACCGCACCGCTTTGGAGGAGCAGTTTGGCTGCCTGGTGCGCGGCTTTGCCTATCCTTATGGGACCTATAACGATGAGGTGGTCGAAATGCTGCGTGAAGCGGGCATCTGCTACGCACGCACCGTTCATTCCCACCACAGTTTCGCGCTTCCGAAGGATTGGCTCCGCCTGGGAGCGACCTGCCATCACGACGACCCGAAGCTGATGGAGTTGGCCCGGCAGTTTGTTTTCGAGTCATCCGACCGGGACCCCTGGCTCTTCTACCTCTGGGGCCACAGCTACGAGTTTGAAGCGCATGACAACTGGAAGGTCATCGAGGAGTTCCTTGACTGTGTTTCCGGCAAAAAGGATATCTGGTACGCGACCAATATTGAAGTGTACGATTATGTAAAAGCATATGAACGTCTTATCTTTTCGGCGGACGGCGAAATGGTGCAGAATCCAACCGCTGTCCCTGTCTGGATCGCGGTATACAGCGTTGCGGGGGAAGAAGCCTGCAAGGTGTTCTGTATCACACCGGGCGATACGGTCAAATTAAGTTTCTAACAAAAAACAGCAGACGAAACTGTCTGCTGTTTTTTTCTTTTTGTGATAGATAAAATTCGTTTTTCCTTCGGCCTGCTTTTTCAGCGGGATGTGCGGAAACAACAAATTTCAAAACAAAAGCGCCTTTTGCTGTTTTGCAAAAGGCGCTTTTGCGGTCCGGCCACTTTATCAGTGAGCGGTTTCGGTCGTGGATACATAATTTCGGTCGAGGGTGATGACGGTGAAATAGGTGGGATTGAGTTCCTTTACCTTGCGGTCGATTGTTTCACGCAGTTCATCATCACTCAATTTGTAGGAGTTCGGCACGACTACATCAAAAATCAGGTTGCTGTGGGTCGCCCCTGAAACGAACCGGAAGTCATGCATGGTGAGCAGGGGGTCGATTTCCTTCAAAATTTCATGCACCGTGTGGCGCAGCTCGTTGGTCAGTTCATCGTCCACAACAACAGGGTCTAGATGAATGACCATGTGGATATCCAGCTGGGTGGAAAAGTCGCGTTCAATGTTGTCAATCAAATCGTGGCTTTCCATGATATCGTCGGTATTCGGCACCTCCACATGAACCGACGCAAAGCACTGGTCGGGGCCATAATTGTGCACGACCAGGTCGTGGAACCCCAAAACACCCTTGTAGCTTTTTATTTTTTCGCCGATGGTCTGCACCAGTTTTTCTTCCGGCGCGCAGCCGAGCAGCGGGTTTAACGTTTCAATGATTGAGCGGATGCCTGAATAAACAATGAATCCGGCGACCAGAATGCCCATGTAAGCGTCCACTTGCCAACCGGTAAATTTTGCGATGAACAGGGAAAGCAGTACGGCCGCGGTGGTGAAAACGTCATTAAAACTGTCTGTGGCAGTGGCTTCCAGTGCGGAGGACTCGATCCGCCGCGCGACAATTTTGTAAAACCGCCCTTGCCAGAGTTTGATGAGGATGGATAAAACCAGTACGCCGACCGAAATGTAGCTAAACTGCATCGGCTCCGGCGCCCAGATTTTTTCGACCGAAGTCATCAGCAGCTGGAACCCCAGAAACAGGATGAAAATGGAAACGATGAACCCAGAAATGTATTCACTGCGGGCATGGCCGTAGGGATGCTTGGCATCCGCCGGTTTGGATGACATCTTAAATCCGACCAGAGTGATAAGCGAACTGCTGGAATCCGAAAGATTGTTGACGGCGTCTGCAACGATGGAAATGCTGTTGAACAGAAATCCAGCCGTGATTTTCATGGCGAACAGCAAAAAGTTCGTGAAAATGCCCATCCAGCTCGCGACCTTTCCGTAGCGCTGGCGGGTTTGCAGGTTGAGCGCGGCTTCGTTATCGTTTACCAGCCGGCGCAGAAGCATTTTAATCATTCAGACACCTTCCTTTTGGCGTTCCTTTTAGAATACTATAATCCGAGGCAAAATTCAAGCAGTTTTGCTTTGAATTTGATTTGAGATTCCCGTAAATATTTGAAAATGCACCTCAATATGCCTGTACATTTCTTGAAAAGTTCATAAATCCCTTTTATAATGAAAGTTAGATTTGCAATTGAACCGAAAGGAGCGGTCGAATGAGCAGTTTTGTTGAATTCAAAGATGTATATAAACGCTACCATGTTGGCGATATTGAAATAGCGGCTTCCAACGGAGTGAATTTCCAGATTGAAAAAGGGGAGTTCGCTGTCATCGTAGGTGCGAGCGGCGCGGGAAAAACGACCGTTCTCAACCTGCTCGGCGGAATGGATACCTGCGATGAAGGCCATATTTTTGTGGACGGGAAGGACATTGCCGGTTATTCACAAAAACAGCTTACTACCTACCGCAGGTATGACATTGGCTTTGTGTTCCAGTTTTATAATCTGGTGCAGAACCTCACGGCAAAAGAAAATGTTGAACTCGCTACCCAAATCTGCAAGGATGCGCTGAATGTGGAGGATACGCTCAAACATGTGGGCCTTGGCGACCGGATGGATAACTTCCCGGCGCAGCTTTCAGGCGGCGAACAGCAGCGTGTTTCCATTGCCCGTGCGCTGGCAAAAAACCCAAAGCTGCTGCTCTGTGATGAGCCGACCGGCGCGCTGGATTACAACACCGGTAAAACCATTTTGAAGCTGTTGCAGGACACCTGCCGGAAAAACAACATGACCATTGTGGTGGTCACCCACAACATGGCCATTGCTCCCATGGCGGACCGTGTGATTCATATGAAAAACAGCAAGGTGTCCAGCATGGAAAGAAACGAACATCCGGTCGATATCAGTGAAATTGAGTGGTAACTATGAAGTATAAATCTTTGATGAAAGACACACGCCGGGAGATTTGGCGCACCAAAAGCCGTTTTTTCTCCATCTTTGCCATCATCCTGCTGGGCGTCAGCTTTTTTGCGGGGTTGAAATCCACCTGCCCGGATATGAAACTGACGGCGGAGGAATATTATGAGGATTCTCATTTGATGGATTATCGGCTGGTTTCCACCTACGGATTTGACGAGGACGATATTGCCGCCTTGCGTGAAGTTGATGGCGTGGAGGGCGTTATGCCCGGTTACAGCAGCGACCTGATGTATTTGAGCGGCGAAAACGAGTATGTTGTGAAAGCCTATTCTTACGATTATACCGCTGCGGATGAATCAAACGAAAATTATCTCAACCGACCGGTGTTGAAAGAGGGCCGTTTTCCGGAAAAACCGGGAGAATGTGTGGTGGAAGCGGGCGCTTCTGCGCCGGATACCTTCCGGGTTGGAAACACCATCACCTTTTCCAGTGGTACGGACGACCCGCTTTCCGATACGCTGGACCGTGAGTCGTTTGAGATTGTCGGCATCGTGGAATCTCCTATGTACATTTCCTATGAGCGCGGAAATTCCACGATCGGGAACGGCACAGTCAGTGCATATGTGTTGCTTCCCGCTTCGGATTTTACCTCCGAAGTGTACACGGAAGTTTATGTCACCATGGAAGAGGCGCGCAGTGTTTCTCCGTTCGATTCAGAGTATAACGACATCATCGACCGCCTTTCCGACCCGTTGAAACAAGCGGCGTCGAATACAGTCAACAGCCGTTATGATGAGATCGTGCAGGAGGCTGAACAGGAGCTGGAAGACGCGCGCCAACAGCTTGCCGACGGGGAAAAACAGCAGCAGGAAGAGCTTGCCTCTGCGCTGGAACAGATCGAGCAGGGCGAGCGGGATTACCAGAACGGTCTGGATGAATACAACACCGGAAAAACGGAGTTTGAGCAGACCATTGCCGACGCAAGACAGCAGATTGACGATGCAGGCGCGCAGATTGACGCGCAGCAGAATCAGTACCAGCAGGCGCTGTCTCTTTATCAGTCGGTAGAGCAGCTCGCCAAGACTGCTCAGACGGGCACGCCATTCACTGCCGAACAGCAGGCCGTGGTGGATGCTTCCGCTTCGCTCAATGAAAACTTTCCAACATTGCTCACCGCGGCGCTCGTCATGGGGGACCCTGCCGCACAGCAGATGCTCACTGCCGCCATGCAGCAGACCTCTCAAACGCTGGACGAGTCCGCTTCGAAACTTTCTGCCGGGCGGGATGAACTGATTGCTCAGTCTCAGCAGCTCACCCAGAAAGAGGAAGAGGGCAAAGCACAGTTTGAGGCGGCTTATCAGGAGCTGGAAGACGCCAAAGCCCAGTTGGAGCAGGCGAGAATCGATTACGAGACCGGCAAACAGGAATCGGACGCCGAACTGGAAGACGCGCGCCAGAAGATCGCCGACGGGGAAGCGGAGCTTGCCGATCTGAAAGCGCCGGAAATTTATCTCTTCACACGTGACGACAATGTCGGCTATTCCAACTTCAGCGGTGACGCGGATAAGGTAGATGCGGTCGCGCAGATCTTCCCGGTCTTCTTTATCTTTGTGGCGGCGCTGGTTTGTTTGACGACCATGACCCGCATGATCGAGGAACAGCGCACATCAATCGGAACATTAAAGGCGCTCGGTTACAGTAAGAGTGCCATTGCGTTCAAATATCTGTGCTATGCGTTTATCGCAAGCTTTTCAGGAAGCGTGCTGGGTCTGCTGATCGGCTTCCAGCTGTTCCCGCGGGTTATTTTTTACGCGTACAGTACCCTTTACCATTTTCCGGGCTTTTCCGCGCCCTTCCGTTGGGATTACGCGGTTTGGTGTACGGTTGCTGCGGTCGCGTGTACCGGCATCGCTACTCTATGCGCCTGTTACGCGGAACTTCATTCCCGCCCGGCGCAGCTCATGCGCCCACGTCCTCCGAAAAACGGAAAACGGGTCTTTTTGGAGCGGATTGGCTGGTTCTGGTCCAGACTTGGATTTATTCATAAAGTTTCGGTCCGCAACTTTTTCCGGTACAAAAAGCGTGTTATTATGACGGTCACCGGTATTGCGGGTTGTACCGCCCTTATGCTCACCGGTTTCGGTCTGACCGATTCCATCTCCACCATTGTGGATAAACAGTTCGACTCCATCTTTGTTTATGATGTGACAGTCGCTTATGACGGCGAAATCGCACAGCCGGAACGGGACAGCCTGCATCAGCTGGTGGAATCGCAGCCTCAGGTAAAGGAACAGGTGGATGTGCAGCAGCTCAACATGAGCGCTGTTAACGAGGGAAGCGATGTGGACTGTTATCTGGTTATTCCGGAGCAGCCGGACGAATTTGAGACGTTTGTTCACCTTGGAGCGCGCGGCAGTGACGAAACCGAAACGCTGGACGATAGCGGTGTCATCATTACCGAAAAGCTTTCCCGTTTGCTCGGCCTTTCTGTGGGGGATACGCTCACACTGGAAGATTCGGATGGAAAAACGGTGGAGGCTCCGGTTTCGGGGATTACGGAAAACTACCTGTTCCATTATGTCTACATGACTCCCACTCTTTACCAAGAGTTATATGGCGAGCCGTTTGAGCCGAATGTCATTTACCTGAATTTTAATGATGATGTGGATGAGCAGGGGCAGAATGCTTTCTCGCAAGCGGTCTTGACGGATGACAACGTTCTTCAGGTCAACCGTTCGGATTCTATGGGGAATACCTTTAACGACATGATTCAAAGCCTGAACGCGGTGGTTGTGGTCATTATTCTGGCGGCAGGCGCTCTTGCGCTGGTGGTGCTGTATAATCTCACCAACATCAACGTAAACGAACGTGTCCGGGAGCTGGCGACTCTTAAGGTCCTCGGCTTTTATGACCGTGAGGTTTCCGCATATATTTACCGTGAGAACGTTGCGTCTTCCATTTTGGGGATTCTTATTGGTCTGGTGCTGGGGATTTTCTTGCATCAGTTCGTCATTGTCACCGCTGAGGTGGACCTGGTCATGTTCATCCGGCAGATTCTTCCGCTCAGTTATGTTTGGGCGGCGCTTCTCACCTTTGGATTTACCCTTTTGGTCAATTTCTTCCTCCATTTCAAACTTAAGAAAATTGATATGGTTGAATCGCTTAAATCGGTGGAATAAAATGTTTTATGAACCCGGAACGCACTCAAAAATGCGTTTCGGGTTTGTGCGTTTGCAAAGCGGTTTTTATGCGGCATAAACAGCTGGCGAAAGCGGGCAGCCGTGTTAAGCCGCCAAATTTCCTTGACAGCCTGCGCAGAGTGTGCTATACTAAGTGTGTTAAAAATGAAATACGTTGAAGAGGATCAGTAGCGTTTTTTGACGTGAGCAGAGAGCTGTTGGCAGGTGAAAAACAGTGGCGGCGGGAACGTGAACTCACCTTGAAGTAGCTCGCTGAAATGCAAAAAGTAGGTGGAGCCGGAGCCTGACCGTTACAGCAGGAGGATATAAGGCTTTTCAAAGTCCGTATCTGGTTAAAGTGCATGCGTGTGCATGAAGAAGAGTGGTACCACGGAGTTTACCTTCGTCTCTTGTTTTGAGAGACGAAGGTTTTTTGTTTTTCTGTGTACTATCCGTTCAGATGATTTGAAAAAGCCATGATACAAACCGAACATGATGAAGAGGTGGATGATTATGGAAAACTGCAAAAAGTACACAAGAGGTTATTTTATGCCTCCCGTCAACGAGTACAAGTGGGTGAAGAAAGAGTATATCGACAAAGCGCCGATTTGGTGCAGCGTTGACCTGCGCGATGGCAACCAGTCGTTGATTGTTCCCATGAATCTTGAAGAGAAGGTAGAGTTTTTTAAAGAGCTTGTCAAAATCGGATTTAAAGAGATTGAAGTTGGTTTTCCTGCCGCTTCGGAAACTGAATATGTTTTTCTCCGCACTTTAATTGAGCAGGACCTGATTCCGGACGACGTAACCATTCAGGTACTGACCCAATCGCGTGAGCACATCATCAAAAAAACCTTTGAGGCGCTGGAAGGCGCGAAGAACGCGGTTGTTCATCTTTACAATTCCACTTCGGTGGCTCAGCGGGAACAGGTGTTCCGTAAATCCAAAGAAGAAATCATTGACATTGCTGTATTCGGCGCAAAAATGCTGAAAGAATACGCGCAAAAAGTAGAAGGGAACTTTAAGTTTGAGTATTCCCCTGAAAGTTTTACGGGAACTGAAATGGAATTTGCGCTTGAAATCTGCAATGCTGTGCTGGATATCTGGAAACCAACGCCGGATAATAAGGTCATCATCAACCTTCCGGTCACCGTTTCCATGTCGCTTCCGCACGTTTACGCCAATCAGGTGGAATATATGTGCGACCATTTGAAATACCGTGAAAACGTGATCGTTTCGCTTCATCCCCACAACGACCGGGGCTGTGCGGTGGCGGATTCCGAACTCGGCTTGCTTGCCGGCGCAGATCGAATTGAAGGAACTCTGTTCGGCAATGGTGAGCGTACCGGCAATGTCGATATTGTGACCCTTGCATTGAATATGTACTCTCATGGTGTTGACCCTGAACTGAACTTTGAAAATCTTCCGGAAATCGTACAGCTCTACGAACGGATCACCGATATGCGGGTATATGAGCGCCAGCCGTACAGCGGAAAACTGGTCTTTGCCGCTTTCTCCGGCTCGCATCAGGATGCGATCGCCAAAGGCATGAAATGGCGGGAAGAGAAAGATCCGGATCATTGGACCGTTCCGTACCTGCCCATCGACCCGAAAGATATCGGCAGGGAGTACGAGAGCGATGTCATCCGCATCAACAGCCAGTCTGGCAAAGGCGGCATTGGATTCCTGCTCCAGCAGCATTATGGCTTTGATCTTCCGGCGAAAATGCGCGAGTCGTTTGGTTATCTGGTAAAAGGCGTTTCCGATCATATGCACAAAGAGCTGAAGCCGAAAGAGGTTTACGATATTTTTGTGAAGAGTTACATCAATATCGTCGAACCGGTTATCCTTAAGGAATGCCATTTCCGTCAGGCTGGCCAGATTGAGGCAAGCGTTACCATTCTTGAAAACCATAAAAATGTGGTGCTTTCCGGAAAAGGAAACGGCCGTTTGGATGCGGTCAGCAACGCGATCAAACAGCATTACGGCCTTTCTTATACAATCGTGACCTACGAAGAGCATGCGCTTGAAAAAGGTTCCGATTCCAAGGCGGTCTCCTATGTTGGCATTGCGGACCGGGATGGCAAGGTCTATTGGGGCGCCGGCGTTCATACCGATATTATCACTTCTTCGATTTACGCGCTGGTCAGTGCGGTAAACCGAATGATGAACAGCTGATCTTCAAGCACAAGATAAAAGCAAATTCCTCCGAAAAGGCGTTTTGGTGCCTTTTCGGAGGAATTTTGTTGTTTATTTCAATTTGTGGATGTTTCAGGGAATCGTGTGCAGTTCCAACTCGTCTTTTTGGTCGTTCGGTTTCTTTTCTGTGGGGTTCGGCGGTTTGCGAAAAGCGTTTACAAGTTCCCGAACACCAATCGCGAGCACAAAAACGGCGAAGAGCTTAGTCAGCCATTCAGACCCCAGAAGGGTGGCGGCGTAAACCCCGATAAAAACTCCGAGCGCGGCGGAAACCGTGCTGGGAAGGAGAACGGAGGTTTCTACCATTTTGTTTTTAATGTGGATGATGAGTGATACCACGGCGATTGGAAGAAAGAAAATTAAATTCGTCCCCTGCGCTTCCAGCTGCGGAACACCCGCGAACAATGTCAGGTAGAGAACCAGCACAAAACCGCCGCCAAGGCCCATGGAGGCGGTGATTCCGGTTAGAAAGGCAACTGCACAGATATAGATCCAGTCCATCATGGCATCAGCATCCTGATTGCTCCGGCAATGATCAGGCCTGCAAAAATGCATTTGAGCCATTTGACCGAAATCTTTTTTAACAGAATGGCGCCTACCGCCGCGCCGACCATGCCGGCGGGAAGATATGCGGCACTCGAAGACAGATCAATGTTCCCGGCGAAATAGTAGAGCACAGCGCTGATAAGGCTGGTTGGGAGTATGATCGCAATCGATGTCGCATGGGCCTTTTTGGCGGGAATTCCGGATTTTTCAAGCAGGGGAACGGCCACCACACCGCCGCCCGCTCCGAACAGTCCGTTTAATATGCCTGAAGCAAAACCGAGCAGGCTGTATTTACCCCAGCGTTTCAAGTTGATTTTCAAGCCGTTTCCTCCTTGCTTTTTTATTAGTATGGGTGGAAGCGGCAGCTTTTATGAGAAAAAACCAGAAAGTTTCGGACAAATGAAAAGGCCGGGTAATTTCTACCCGGCCGATTTTTTATAGTACCGCCTTGAAGTCGTGCAGCAATTAAAAACCCGGTCCTTCTAGACAGGGTGGATATCATCCTGAAAAGTTCGCGCTCCCTTCTTCCGCACGGCGGCGGGAGGTCTGCATCCCCTTCCCAGAGTCAGATTCCTTTAATTAAGTGTCGGATTAATTAGCCACACTAACTAAACAAGGCAGAAAGTATTTGTTACCACTATTATAGCATAACCAAAGTGAAAATCAAGAGTGCGCCGCGAATTGATTATTCGTCAGTTTCCTCTACGTCTTCGTCCATGTTGTCTTCAAACATATTGTCTAAACGTTCCAAAAAGAGGGCGCCGACTTTTTCATATTCCTCATCATCATCGATCGAAGCCATCATCTCTTCGCCGTCAACCATTTCGGATTTCAAAATGACCAGGTCGCCGTCGTCTTCCAGCGACTCTTCCGGTTTTTCAAAATAGGGGATAAGTGCAAAATAACGCTGATCCTCCAGGTCTATGACGTCAAGCAGCTCAAACGCCTGCTCATTGCCTTCTTCGTCGATCAGGGTGTAAATGTCCGGTGTCATATCCATTTCGTTCATAATGTTCTCCTTATCATATAAAATTGCCGCAAAACCCGTCAATATACATTCTGTGCGGCAAACCCAATAAAATAATTTTATCGAAAATAATCGTTAAAGTCAATTCCTTTCCTGTGAACTTTTTATTTCAGGAAGCAGTTTTTTATGTTGAAAGTATGTGCATATTATTAACAAAAAAAATAAAAAAATTTCAAAAAAACTATTGACATAATAGAAAAGAGGGTGTATATTATAGACAGAAAGAAAGTTAAGGGATTAAGAGAAAGAACTTAACGAAGAAAGAGGTGTTTCCAATGGGTTTAGATGAACAGCATTACGAACCCGGTATGGAAAAGATTGCGGAGGCTTCTTTTTAAAGATGGTGCTTTTTGAATTGCAGGGCAGCAGGCCATTGCAAGCAAAGCTATTGAAGTGATTATACTACTTTTTGATAAAGCGATTCGCAAGCTGCGGTCAGATTGGCAGTTTGTTTTTCCAACCGGAAATATGAAAAAGGTGAGTCCGATGTACCGGTAAAAGATCGGTAAAAGCTAATTCATCTTGCAGAAGATGAACCACAGATTGGCAGTCAAAAAAACAGATTTGATTTTTATAAAGAAACAAACTGGAAATGCCGGTTGTGGAAACGTTGATTCATCAATTGATATGGTGAAACCAAGAGTATCGTAAGACGGTGATAGATTTCGTATAACAGGAATTGATTTTATACCGTAGTTGATCCTTTGTTGATCCCTTATGAAAGGTGAGTCCGATGTACCAGTAAATTTGGAAACAGCAGTTCAGTAAAATGAATTGAATGCCCAAGGCAGAAAACGTTGATTCGTTTTGACGAAAAGCAGGTCGGCGCTGTGAAGATAGTTGCAGGTTCGCTTTTCAGTAAACGGAGAAGTGGCTTTCAAAAGCGAAAAATGTTTCATCTGTTATGGAGAGTGAGTCCGATGTGCCAGTAACGGCGGTGACAAATATCAGTTTTCGCAAGATTGAATGGATTGTTCTGCGAATGGTAAACGTTCGTTTCATCTTTAACAGAAAGGTGAGTCCAATGTACTGATTAACAGTGCAACGATGTTTCTTTAATTATAACGTGTGAGGTGATGGCGAATGTTCCGTCACAATCATATTGGTATATTAAAGTTTGAATAGCATGGTAAGGAGTGAGTCCGCCGGACACGTTAGCTTTTTAGTTGACTTTCTTTTGAAATAATTTAATATGGTTTATGCGGCGG
>OFMJ01000795.1_pt1 | contig 28792 bp, 25 predicted proteins | sample 1541801 | NCBI WGS metagenome assembly OFMJ01 (sample SAMN04209234, study PRJEB22552) | human gut metagenome | biome: gut; material: feces | host: Homo sapiens | place: USA: Oklahoma
TGAAAGAAACGAATATACCATTTTCACCACCAGATATGAGCATGTTGGAGGTGGAAGAAGTCAAAGAGGCAATACTTTCAGGATGGATTACAACAGGACCTCGTACGAAAGAATTTGAGAAAAGAATATCTAAGTATGTTGGAACAAACAGGACAGTCTGTTTAAATAGTGCCACTGCTGCGATGGAACTAACATTGCATGTATTAGGTATTGGACCAGGAGATGAGGTGATTGTTCCTGCATATACCTATACTGCTAGCTGTAGTGTGATTTGTCATGTAGGGGCAACTCCTGTCATGATTGATTGTGCTAAAGATAGTTTTGAAATGGATTATGATCATCTATCAGATTTAATTACTGAAAAAACAAAAGCAATTATCGCAGTTGATTTAGCAGGTATTATTTGTGATTATAAAAAAATATATCAAGCGGTTGAAGAAAAGAAAAATCTGTTTAAACCAGGCAATGATATTCAAAAGGTAGTAGGTAGAATTACTGTCATGGCAGACTGTGCACATGGATTTGGAGCTTCTCAGAATGGAGTCATGGCAGGAGCTATTGCTGATTTTACTTGTTACTCATTCCATGCAGTCAAGAACTTAACAACTGCAGAAGGTGGCGCAGTAACTTGGAAATCAATAGAAGGTATTGATGATGAAGATATCTACAAACAATATCAGTTATTATCTTTGCATGGACAGACTAAAGATGCTCTTCATAAAAATCAGTTAGGAGCATGGGAATATGATATTGTATCCCCTGCTTTTAAATGTAATATGACTGATATTATGGCAGCCATTGGACTAGTTCAGTTGGACAGATATGAAGATATGCTGGCATGGCGACATAAAATCATATCAAGATATGATGGAGCATTTAAGGATTTGCCAGTTAGAATATTGAATCATAATGATGAAAACCATATATCAAGTGGACACCTATATTTTGTAAGAGTTAATAATGTAACAGAAGAAATAAGAAATAAGATTATCATTAAAATGGCAAAAAAAGGTGTAGCTTGCAATGTCCATTATAAACCATTACCAATGATGACTGCATATATGAATCTAGGATTTGATATCAAGGATTATCCAAATGCATATCATCAATATCAAAATCAGATTACATTACCCTTGTATAGCAAACTTACTAAAGATGATGTTGATTTTATAATTAACTGTTTTAAGGAATCATTGGAGGAATATGGATGTTGCTAAGGAAATGGAAAGATATTCCCGAATTCATGAAAAATGAGGAAGTCAGAAAGTATTATGACATTCTCAACAAAAAACGATTCAGTCTTATTCTGAAACGTTTTTTTGATATAGTCATGTCTATGATATTATTGCTTATTCTTTCGCCTATTTTTTTAGTATTGGCTATATGGATAAAGATAGATAGTCAAGGTCCAGTGTTTTATAGGCAAGAACGTGTTACTCAGTATGGGAAAATATTTCGAATCTTTAAGTTTAGAACGATGATTTCGAATGCTGATCAGATAGGAGCATTGGTTACAACACAAAATGATACAAGAATAACAAAAGTTGGAGAAAAAATTAGAAAATGTAGATTAGATGAAATACCACAATTGATTAATATTCTAATTGGAGATATGAGTTTTGTAGGTACAAGACCAGAAGTTAGAAAATATGTAGATGCTTATACTGACGAAATGAAAGCAACTTTATTATTACCAGCTGGTGTAACATCATCAGCGAGCATCAGTTATAGAGATGAAGATGAAGTCATATCTAAGTATGTAGATAATAAGCATTCAATAGATGATGTGTATATAGAAAAGATATTACCTGAGAAGATGAAATATAATCTTAATTATTTTTATAAATATACACTTGCAAAGGATTTGATATTATGTGTGAAAACTATTTTATAAATATAAAGTGTGGTGGGGATGTCGAATGATTAATAACAGGATACTTGTTGTGTGTACTACTGATTCAATGATTTGGAATTTCATGATTCCACATATTCATAAATGGCAAAAAGAAGGATATTATGTTGATTGTGTTGCTTCAAAAACAGGATTTTATTTTAATGAATTGAAAAATAAATACAATTTAAATATTAGTGAGTTAAATTTTACACGTTCACCATATAATTTTAAAAATTTAAATTGTTTAATTAAATTACACAGATTAATTAGAAATAATAATTACTCATTAGTAATTTGTCAAGAACCTGTTGGCGGTGCATTAGGACGATTGGCAACATTACAAACCAATACGAAAGTGATTTATACCGCACATGGATTTCATTTTTATCAAGGTGCTCCCTTATTAAATTGGTTGATTTATTATCCTGTTGAGAAAATTCTTGCTCATTTTACTGATGTATTAATAACCACAAATACTGAAGATTATAATAGATCACTTGCATTTAAAGCAAAAAGAAAAGTTCTAATAAAAGGGGTTGGAATTGATCTTACAAAATTCACATTTGATTTTTCTATGAAAAATAGAAAAAAACAAGAATTACTAATACCTACAAATTCCAAGGTTATTCTAACTGTTGCAGAACTGATAGAGCGAAAAAATATCGTTACATGTATAAAAGCATTCTATAAAATAAAAACTAAAAATTGTTTTTTGGTAATATGTGGTGAAGGTCCTTTGAAAGAAGAACTTTTGAATTTAAGTATTTCATTAGGGATAGAAAAGAAAGTTATATTTTTAGGATTTAGAAAAGATTTGAATGAAATATATAAAATTGCTGATGTTTTCTTTTTTCCATCATTTCAAGAAGGCCTATCAGTTGCGTTATTAGATGCAATGGCATCTGGATTACCTATTGTATGTTCTAATATAAGAGGAAATTCAGATTTGGTTCAAAATGAATTAGGAGGATATTTATGTAATCCAACTGATTTTATAAAATTTGCAGATTGTTTGGATATACTTTTAAATAAAAATAATGAGAAAATTGCTTTATATAATGCAAATGTTGCAAATAAATATGGAATTAATGAAGCTGTTAATTTTATGTTAAGTATTATTGAAGATACTATGAAAGGATATAACATGAAAAGGATAGTAATTATTGGTGCAAATAGTTTTTTAGCACAGAATTTTTATACTTATTTAACTAATGTTCATCAAAGTATAGAAATTTATTTATATGACATTCAAGAGTTTTTTTCATTGAATAAAAGTATTTATTATCAGCAAATTGATTTTTTTAGTATACCATCAATTGAGAAAATCAATTTTGATGTTGATTATATATATTTCTTTATTGGTAAAACTGGAACCACAAATGGCTTTGAAGAATATAAGACATTTATTAAATTAAATGAAGAAATACTATTAAATGTTTTAAATGTATATAGAAGTAAAAAATCTAATGCCTGTTTGGTATATCCCTCTACTAGATTGGTATATAAATCTTCTAAATTACCTGTTGATGAAAATGCTATAAAAGAGTTGAAGTCAGTTTATGCTATAACCAAATATGCAGCAGAGAATTATATTCAAATGTACCATCATGCATTTGGATTGAACTATGTAATATTTAGACTGTCTGTACCTTGGGGAACATTATTAGAAAAAAAGGTAGATAGTTATGGCACTTTTAAAATATTTACAGAACAAGCAATAAAAAATAAAGAAATTATGATTTATGGTGATGGTAGTGATTTGAAAACATATACATATATTGAAGATGTATGCAAAGTTATGTTTTCACCAATAGTTAATAATATGATTTATAATGATATATACAACATTGGTGGAAAAGAATATTCTTTAAATGAAGTAGTTGAAGTCATTGCACATAAGTATAGTTCTAAAATAGTTCATATTAAATGGCCTAAAATTTCAGAATCTGTAGATGGTGGAAGTACTATTTTGAAGTCGCATAAATTAGATTTATTATTTCCAATAAATTATAGAAAAATAGAGGAAATAGAATTTTAAATAAAACAAATGACATTAGAAATAATTAAATTTAAGTCATGGAATATTCGGAGAAAATATGAATACTAAAAAAATTAATTTGTTTTTATTGACAGATAGTTTCCCTTTTGGTAAGGGAGAAGATTTTATTATGAATGAATTGGATACTCTTTCAAAAATATATGACAAAATATACATAATACCTACTGGAATTATGTGTGATACTTCTATTCATAGAGATGTTCCAAATAATATCAAAGTTTTTTTACCTCCACAAACCAAATATTTATTTAAAAATAACGCACCAACTATTTATATGAAAATTTTCTGGTTAATAAGATATCTAGGATTTTGGTGCTTTAAATCATTAATTTCAAAAGAATTTTATTCTGAATTAAAATATTTGATTAAAAATAATTCATTTAGTTTAAAAAAGGTATTCATGGCGCTAAAATCTTTAGCGCCATGTATAAGAAATATTTTTTTCTATAAAAAGGTAATCATGAATGACTTGTTTAGTAAAGATGGCAATGTTATATATTCATTCTGGTTTGATTATTCTCAGTATATGATGAAAACAATCATGAAAAAAAACAATATTTTTAAACCTATATACTGTTTTTCCAGAGGTCATAGGCATGATATATATGTATCAGAAAGCCAAAATCAATATTTACCATTTAGAGAATTGTATTTTGAAAGTATTGACGATTTATATTTAAGTACTAAAGATGGTTATGAATACATGTTAAACAATTATAATGATAAGAAAGAAAAAATTCACTTATCATATTTAGGAACTCGTGACCATGGTATAAAAAGAGTATCTTCATCCAAGCCTTTTAGAATAGTCAGTTGTTCTTTTTTAAGTTCAGTAAAAAGAGTTAATTTAATTATTGATGCTTTGTCTATGTTTAGTATAGAAGATATTGAATGGATACATTTTGGTGATGGACAATTAACTAAAGAAATTAAAAATCATGCTATAGATAAGTTAGAAGGAAAAATTCATTATATTTTCAAGGGATATGTGCCTAATAGAGAAATGATTAATTATTATTTAAAGAATGATGTTCATCTCTTTATTAATACAAGTGAATCAGAAGGATTACCAGTATCTATACAAGAAGCAATTTCTTTTGGAATTCCTATTATAGCCACAAATGTTGGAAGCACTAAAGAAGCAGTAATTGATAAATATAATGGGATATTGCTTGAAAAAAATTTTGATACTAAAGATTTATATCAACACATTAAATTATTTTACAATATGAAAGAGAAGGATTATCAACAATTTAGATTAAATTCTAGAATCCTTTGGGAGGAAAATTTTAATGCTCAACAAATATACTATGAATTTTTTACTACAGTTAAAAACAAATATTTATAATTCCATTAAACACCTATGGTTTTGGCGTGATTTTATATTTGTTTTAATAATGTTATTATTTATTAATCCAAAATTTTCATTTATGAATCAATTGTTTTTTATTAGTTTATGTATTTTATGGTTTTGTTTTGCTACTTATTGCAATAAAAAAAGAATATTAGATATTCTCAAGTCAAAACTCTTTATACTATTTTGTTTATTTCCACTTATTTCAATTTTATATTGGTTGTGTGGATATGCTTTAATTAATAAGCATGTTTTATTAATGCCATTTATTTTACTGTTAAGCCAATATTATTTATATGAAGATTATAAAAAGAATTTATCTGTAATCCTCAGTTTTGTTTTTTTATATTTATTTTTAATTAGTTTTATAACATTAATTAAATTATATTCCACCCCTGATTTAGCACGTCTTTTAGCAAGGGGAGATAAAGAAGTAATTTCTAGTATAATTACACCGTTCACAGCGACTTATGCAACAACATATTCAATATGCTTAATTGGTATTGTGATATTTAGTATTGGTATATACTTAAATAAAATTTTTATGAAAGTAAGCTGTATTCTTGTCACCTTGTATATTTTTTTCTTTCTCTTTAAAGCAGCTTATACTATTAGTTTATTAATATATATCTTTGGTATTTTGTTAATTGGATGTGCTTATCTATGGAATTATATTAAAAATAAGCGCAGAGCATTTTGGATTATATTACTAACAGCAGTTGCATTATTAGTCATTTGTTTTTTTGCGAGAAATTTTATAGCTGATACAATTTTAAGTTTGCAGAAATTTGCTCCTGACATAATGCAACAAAGAAGAATTCAAGAAATTGCACGATTGGTACGTAATTTTGGCTTAGAAAATGAAGGCGGTATGATTAATCGCTTTAACCTTTATTTCCTATCAATTCTTACATTTATAAGGAATCCTATTCTTGGAGTAGGATTTAAAGAAGAATATTTATATACATCTGAGAATGTTTTAATTCCTTTGATAGGAAATCATTCAACAATTTTTGATATATTGGCAAGTTATGGAATTTTTGGATTATCTTATATAATTTCAATCCCTATATATTATTGTAGTTTAATAAAAAACAAAGCATTTAATAATTTGTCTATTTTGAAAATTACTTTGTTATTATTTATAATTTTATCATTAATAAATACAACTGAAAATATCATGTTTTATTGTGCTATTATATTTATAATACCTGCCATGATATACATTTTACCAAATTATAAAAAGGAGAAAAATATATGAAATATGCATTAATAGGATGTGGAAGGATTTCACCTAATCATATTGCAGCAGCAATTAAAAATAATCTTGAAATTGTTGGTATATGCGATATTGAAACAAATAATATGAAAATTTTATTAGATAAGTTTGACATAAATCAAGAAGATATTAATCAATATACTGATTATAAACTTATGATTGAAAAAGTGAAGCCAGAATTAGTAGCTGTTGCAACTGAATCAGGATTACATGCAGAAATAGCTTTATATTGTATAAAAAAAGGTATTCATTGTATTATTGAAAAACCTATTGCAATGAATATGAAGGATGCTAGAAATATATGTGCAGAAGCGCAAAAGAATAATGTTGTCGTTTGTGCTAATCACCAAAATAGATTTAATAAATCTATTCAAAAAATTTATGAAGCAGTAAAAAAAGAGAAGTTCGGGAAAATTTTACATGCTGCTGCACATGTAAGATGGAATAGAGGAAAGCAATACTATGATCAAGCAAAATGGCGTGGAACATGGGCGAATGATGGCGGGTGTCTCATGAATCAATGTATCCATAATGCTGACCTATTACGTTGGTTAATGGGAGAAGAGATTGAGGAAGTCAAGGCGTATACTGATAATTTAAATCATGATTATCTTGAAGCAGAAGATTTAGGGTTAGCTATTATAAAATTCAAAAATGGATCTTATGGGTTATTTGAAGGTACAGTTAACGTTTATCCTAAGAACTTGGAAGAAACTCTATACATATTTGGAAGTAGTGGAACAGTTAAAGTGGGTGGGAAATCTGTTAATTTAATTGAAGAATGGAACTTTCAAGATGATACAGAAGACTCTGAAGAAGTAAAATGTAAAAATAGTGAACAACCTCAAAATGTTTATGGTTTTGGACATAATCCATTATATACTGATGTCATTAATGCCATTAAAAATGGTACAAAGCCTTTAGTAGATGCAGAAGCAGGAACAAGAGCACTAGAGTTGATTTTAGCTATATATCAATCTGCTGCTACTGGTAAATCAATAAAGTTGCCATTGGGTGATGTTTCTTCAATAGATTTTACTAATAGATTTAATTAGGAGGATTTTTTTATGCAATTTATAGACTTAAAGGCTCAGTATGAAAAGATGAGTCTTGAAATTAATCAAAATATCCAAAATGTATTGAATTCGGGTCAATATATGATGGGGGATTATGTTCAACAATTGGAAAAAGAACTTGCAGCATATGTTGGTGTTAAACATTGTGTTACTTGCGCTAATGGAACTGATGCATTACAACTTGCGTTAATGGTTTGGGATGTCAAGGTAGGCGATGCTGTATTTGTTCCATCTTTTACTTTTTATTCAACAGCAGAAGTTGTTTCAATAGTTGGGGCGACTCCTATCTTTATAGATACTGATCCTAGAACATTTAATATTGATGCAAATCATTTAGAAAAAGCTATAAAAGATATTCTAAAAGAAGGGAAACTAACTCCAAAAATTATTATTACTGTAGATTTGTTTGGTCAACCTGCAAATTATGATGAAATAATGAAAATTGCTCATAAATACAACCTTTTGACTTTAGAAGATGGTGCTCAAGGATTTGGAGGGTCTATTAATGGAAAAATGGCTTGTAGCTTTGGTGATATTGCAACAACCTCTTTTTTTCCAGCGAAACCATTAGGCTGCTATGGTGATGGGGGAGCACTGTTCACTGATAGTGATGAATATTATCAATTATTAATATCATTGAGAGTCCATGGAAAGGGAACTTTTAAATATGATAATGTAAGAATTGGAATGAATTCAAGACTTGATACTATTCAAGCAGCTATTCTTCTACCTAAATTACATGCATTTAAAAATTACGAATTGGATAAGAGAAATGAATATGCTGAGTTATATACTGAATATTTAAAAGGATACGTTATAATACCTTATGTTCCTGAAAGATATATATCAAGTTGGGCACAATATACTATTCTTTTAAATAGTGAGAATGAAAGAGATTACTTACAAGAAGAACTCAAAAAGAAAAGTATTCCAACTATGATTTATTATCCAACACCTTTACATAAACAAACAGTATATAGCAAATATAATTTCAATTTAGATGATTTGAAAAATTGTGAAAAGGTTTCTAAAATATGTTTAAGTCTTCCAATGCACCCATATTTGGATAATGAAACAGTTAAAAATGTTACAAATAATTTAATTAGTATACTAGAGGAGTATAGAAAAAATGGATAAATATTTTGTACATGAATCCAGTTATGTAGATGATGGAAGTCAAATTGGTAATGGAACAAAAATATGGCATTTTTCTCATATCATGTCAGGAGCAATTATTGGTGAAAATTGTAACATTGGCCAAAATGTTGTTATCTCACCAAAAGTTATTTTAGGAAATAATGTAAAAATACAAAATAATGTATCTGTATATGAAGGCGTTATCTGCGAGGATGATGTCTTTTTAGGTCCAAGTTGTGTGTTTACTAATGTTATTAATCCAAGAAGTTTTATTTCCCGAAAAGAAGAATATAAACAAACTGTTATACATAAAGGTGCATCAATTGGTGCTAATTCAACAATTGTGTGCGGACATGATATTGGTAAATATGCATTTGTTGGTGCAGGCACAGTTGTCACAAAGAGTATACCTGATTATGCATGTATGGTTGGAAATCCATGCAGAATTTTATATTATGTTTGTGAATGTGGAGAAGCATTAGATTTTTCAAAAAGCAATTACTGTAAATGTAAAAGATGCAGTAAAAAATATCAAAAAACAGATGAAAAAGTGGAGGAAATCTAAAGTGAAAGAAGAATTATTAAAAAAAATTGATAGCAAAGAAATCATTGTAGGAGTCGTTGGACTAGGATATGTTGGATTACCATTAGCAGTTGAAAAAGCAAAAGCTGGCTTCAAGACAATTGGTTTTGATGTTCAAGAAGAAAAAGTTAATTTAGTTAATAAAGGCGTTAATTATATTGGAGATGTCGTTGATTCAGAATTAAAAGAATTAGTAGATTCAGGAATGTTATCAACAACAACAGATTTTAGCTTTATCAAAAATGTTGATTTTGTAGCTATATGTGTTCCAACACCATTAGATGCTCATCAGCAACCAGATATTAGCTTTGTGAAATCGAGTTCAGAAGCAATTTCAAAATATCTTTCTAAAGGGACTATGGTTGTATTAGAATCATCAACATATCCTGGAACAACTGAAGAATTAGTAAAACCAATTCTTGAAGAAGGCTCAGGATTAATTTGTGGGAAAGATTTCTATTTAGGTTTCTCTCCAGAACGTGTTGATCCAGGTAATACAGTTTATCAAACAAAAAACACACCTAAAGTAGTTGGAGCAATAGGCGAAGATGCTACTAAAGTTATTGCTGCAATGTATAGAGCAGTACTTGAAGGTGATATTCATGAGGTTTCGTCTCCGGCAGTTGCTGAAATGGAAAAGATTCTTGAAAACACATATAGAAATATCAATATTGGTTTAGTCAATGAAATTTGTATGTTATGTGAAAAAATGGGAATATCAGCTTGGGAAGTTATTGACGCTGCTAAAACGAAGCCATTTGGATATCAAGCATTTTATCCTGGTCCAGGATTAGGCGGACATTGTATTCCATTAGATCCATATTACTTAACATGGAAAGCAAGAGAATTTGGATTCCATACATCTATGATTGAAAACAGTATGATTATTAATGATAAGATGCCTGAATATTGTGTTGAAAGATGCTATAAGGTTCTTAATAAGCAAAAGAAAGCAATGGCTGACTCTAAAATATTAGTTTTAGGTGTGGCATATAAAAATGATATAGATGATTATAGAGAAAGTCCTTCATTAAAATTAATTGATTTATTAAAAAAAGAAGAAGCGACTGTAGATTTTTATGATCCATATATTTCAGAATATAAATATCAGGGAAAAACATATCAAGGATTTGATGCAATTAATTCCAAAATATTAGAAAGTTATGATTTAGTAGTTATAGCAACAGCACATAAATCTTATGATTTAAATATGATTCAAGAGAGTTCAAAAGCAATTTTTGATACAAGAAATGCAACAAAAAATTTGAAAAATAAAAGTAATATTGAGGTACTATAATGGAGGATAAATCTGTCTTCTTTTTATCAAATATTTTTAATGAAAAGAAAGCAATAGGTATTACAAAAAAAGTTCATCATCAAATAGTTGGGCTTAAAAACCTAGGGTATAATCACATTTTTTACACATCTTATTATAATGATTTTTTAGCTGTATTAGATCAGAATAACAATATTATCTATAAAAAATCATATATATTAAATAATAAATTTCTAAGAAAATATTTTAAAAATTATGAGTTAAAAAAATTTGCAAAACAATTTTTAGATAATTATAATCAAAATTATGAATTTATATATACAAGATATATGTTCTTTGATTCAATGTTTCTCTCCTTTTTAAAATCATGTAAAAAAAGGACAAATAGAATAGTCATTGAAGCTCATAGTTACCCTATTTATAATAAAATAGATTTTCTTTATTATCCAATCTATTTACAAGATTATATATATACGACAAAATGTGCTAAGTATTTAGATTTAGTGTTAGCAATATCTGATAAAAGTTCTATATGGAATACGAAAACGGTTCAAATTGATAATGCAATAGTTATAGATGACTATAAAATATCAAAGAGAAGCTATACATATAATGATGATATTAACCTTATATTCGTAGGGTATGAATATAATGTTCATGGACTAGATAGGCTTATAAAGGGATTACATAAATATTATAGTTTATCTCCTCAAAAAAAAGTGAATTTAATTCTTGTTGGTAAAATGACCAAGAAAACAATGAACTTAATAAAAAAATATAATATGTCAGAATATATTAAGTATTTAGGAATTAAATGTGGAGAGGAATTAGATAATATTTTTGATTATGCTGATATAGGTATAGGAATTTTAGCACCATATAGAAGAAACAGTTCTTTAGGAACTGGGTTAAAGACAAAAGAATATATGGCAAGAGGATTACCTATTGTTTATGCAGGGAAAAGCATATCAATCAAAGGAGAATGTAATTTTATCTACTCGTTACCTAACAACAATTCTATTATAGATATAAATTCAATAATAGATTTTTATAACAACATATACACTATTACAGATATGCATTATCAAATACGGAATCTAGTAAGTAATTTAACATGGGAAAATCAATTTGAAAAAATGATAAATAATTTTCAATAGGTGATTATAATGAAAGATAAAATTAATTATTTATTAAAAAGTGGCTTTATTGGTATTATGATTAGCAATACACTTGTTAAATTACTTGTTTTTGCATCAAGCATATTTTTACCTCGATTTTTATCAGTAAATAATTTTGGGATTTTTAGTTATACTGAAAATATATTTAATTATTTTTTAATTATCAATGGTATAGGAATCTCTAATTCTATTTTAAAATATTGTTCTAATAATGATTCTATTGAAGACCATAAGGCATATTTAGATTATATTTTACGAATTGGAATTGTTTTTGATATATTCTTAATTATTGTAATGTTTGTTTTTTCAATATTGTTTAATTTTGAATTTGAATATTCTCAACAATTATTCCAGTTTATGTTATTAATTCCAATTTTATCATTTGTTTTCGAATGTATCCAACTATATTTAAGAAGTAATTTTGAAAATAGTAAATATTCAATCTTAACATTCTCATATTCTTTTTTCTTTCTAGTGTTGCAAATTCTTTTTGCTATATATTTTGCAATAACTGGAGTCGTTATAGCAAAATATATTTCTCTTCTAATGGCATTGAATTTAGGAGGGTATTTTTTGTATAGAACAGATTATTTTAAAATTACGAAGTCTAAACTTGATTCACTTAGAAAAAAAGAAATTATAAAATATGGATTAACAATGTTGGTTGGCAATTTTGCATCGATTATTGTTACTTTGAATGACAATCAAGTATTTAATAATTATATCAAAGATAGCAGTGCCATTGCAATGTATAAAGTGGGAAGTTTACCACTACAAATAATGCTTTTTTTTACAAATTCAATAATTATTTTTATTATACCTATATTTGTTAAACATTCATCAGATAAGAATTGGATTAAAAAGAATTATAAATTAACAATGATAATTAATCTTTTGATTTGTATTGTAATTCATTTCGTCTTTTATTTATTAGCCGAATATTTTATTTTGATTTTTTATGGAAGCAAATATATAGAAGCATTGCCATATATAAATCGTTTTTTATGTATTTCATTTGTTTTATCAACACTTCGAAATATTCCAGGGAATCTTTTGGCTATACTAGGGCATGAAAATTATAATTTAATTATTAACATTATTACTGTTGCTATCCATTTTATTTTACAAATATTGTTTATAAGTAATTTTGGGACGGATGGAGTTGGAATAGCATTATTTATTTCTTATTTAGTATCTGGTATTTTATTATTTAGAAAAATGTATATAACAATCAACGATAAAGAAAAAGAAAGGACAAACATATAATGTTTGAGTGATAATATGAAAGGAATTATTTTAGCTGGTGGTAGTGGAACAAGATTATATCCCTTAACACAGGTAACAAGTAAACAACTTTTACCAATTTATGATAAACCAATGATATTTTATCCATTATCAACATTGATGTTATCTGGAATTAAGGATATATTAATTATTTCAACTCCCAATGATATTAATAGATTTAAAGAACTTTTAGGTGATGGTAAGCAATATGGAATCAATTTGTCTTATAAGGTACAACCTTCTCCGGATGGCTTAGCGCAAGCTTTTCTACTTGGGGAGGAATTTATTGACGGAGATAGCTGTGCATTAATATTAGGAGATAATATTTTTCATGGACATGGACTTACAAAAAGACTATTAGAAGCATCTACAAAAAAACATGGAGCAACAGTTTTTGGTTATTATGTAGATGATCCCAAAAGATTTGGAGTAGTAGGATTTGATAGTAAAAATAATGTTACTTCTTTAGAAGAAAAACCTAATAATCCCAAATCAAACTACGCAGTCACTGGTTTATATTTTTATGATAATAGAGTTGTTGAATTTGCTAAAAAAGTAAAAAAAAGTAAACGTGGAGAATACGAAATTACTGATTTGAACAATATATATTTAAAAGATAAATCATTAGATGTTATACTATTACAACGTGGCTTTACTTGGCTAGATACAGGTACACATGAATCACTAGTAGATGCAACTGACTTTGTAAGAACTGTAGAGAAACATTCTAACAGAAAAATTGCGTGTCTTGAAGAAATTGCATATAATAATGGATGGATAAATAAGATACTTTTAGAAAAGGCTGCTAATTTATATAGTAAAAGTTCATATGGTAAATATTTATCTGATTTATTAAATGGTAAATTTAAGCAACAATAATGTAGCATTAAAAGTTATATAGATTATAGAAGAAATGGAGAATACATATGAAAATATTAGTTACAGGCGGTGCGGGATTTATTGGTGGGAATTTTATTCACTATATGGTGAATAAATATCCAGAGGATATGATTGTTAATCTAGATTTATTAACTTATGCAGGTAATTTAGAAACGTGTAAATCTGTTGAGAATAAAGCAAATTATAAGTTCGTAAAAGGTGATATTGCTGATAGAAAGTTAATTTTTGATTTATTTGAAAAAGAGAAATTTGATGTTGTTGTAAATTTTGCAGCTGAGTCACATGTAGATAGAAGTATTGAAGATCCTGAAAGTTTTGTAAGAACAAATGTAATGGGAACAACAACTCTATTAGATGCATGTAATAAATATGGGATTACAAGATATCATCAAGTTTCTACTGATGAAGTTTATGGTGATTTACCATTAGATAGACCAGATTTGTTCTTTACTGAAGAAACACCATTACATACGTCTAGTCCATATAGTTCATCAAAAGCATCAGCTGATTTATTTGTATTAGCTTATCATAGAACTTATGGATTACCAGTCACGATTAGTAGATGTTCTAACAACTATGGACCATATCATTTTCCTGAAAAATTAATTCCATTAATGATATCAAGAGCTTTAACTGATGAATCTTTACCAGTATATGGTAAGGGAGATAATATAAGAGACTGGTTACATGTTTATGACCACTGTGTTGCGATTGATTTAATTGTAAGAAAAGGCAGAATCGGTGAAATTTATAATGTTGGTGGGCATAATGAACGAACGAATTTAGAAGTTGTACAGACAATTTTAAAAGTATTAGATAAACCAGAAACTTTAATTAAATTTGTAGAAGATCGTAAGGGTCATGATAGAAGATATGCTATTGATCCTCACAAATTAGAAACTGAATTAGGATGGAAACCAAAATATAACTTTGATACAGGAATCCAACAAACAATTGAGTGGTATTTAAGCAATATGGAGTGGTGGCAAAATATTCTTTCTGGAGAATATAAAAACTATTTTAATCAAATGTACTTAAATAAACTTTAGATAGTTAAAAGTTCATTAAACTACACTTAAATGGACGATAATTTAATAATTATAATTAAGAGTCTGTTACGAAACAAACTTTTTAGAAGTCGATTCTGTTTCAGTGTCTTTTTTATCTATTAATATTTTGAAAGAACGAATTATTAAATAGCCATATGCAATTATAGGAATTAATTGCATATGGCTATTTTTTTTATGAACTATAAAAAATACCATCGTTTATTTCTTCATAAATATCAAATACAAAAGCCCAATTAGTTATGTCAATAATGCATTATAATAGGACTGCAATTATATAGAGTATATAAATTTATTTGAGAATTTAAAAATCCGTTTTATGCTACGATTTTTTAACTTTATTATCATTAATAATAATCATTTGAGAGCATCAATAATTCCATCAAGCAATGCAGAATCAAATTTGACAGTATGTCCATCAATACTCATTATGATTCACAAGCAAACAGCCATATACAATTATAGAAAATAATTGTATATGGCTGTTTAACAATTGATGCTTTCGAAATCTTAATAGATAAAATAGAAGAATACAAAACTATTGTTCTCTATCAATAGAAATTTGATTCTCTTTTTGATAAATACCTTGAAGTAAAAAAGAACCTGAAATACTTATTATTTAATTTTATAATTTTTGTGTTGGAAAATGATTGATTTTCAATCTATTTATTTCATATTAATCTCTAAAATATAAATCTCTTGAATAAATTTTATCTTTTACATCCTCTAATTCACTACTCATTCTATTTACAACAATAACATCAGATATATCTTTAAATCTGCTTAGATTATTAATTACTTTACTGTTAAAAAACGTATCTACTTTTAATGTTGGTTCAAATACAATAACTTCAATATCTTTAGCTTTTATTCTTTTCATTATCCCCTGAATAGCACTAGCTCTAAAGTTATCAGATCCCGATTTCATAGTCAATCTGTAAATTCCTACAATCTTTGGTTTTCTATCAATGATTTTTTTTGCAATATGATCTTTTCTAGTACTATTACTTTTAACAATTGCACTTATTAAATTTTCTGGTACGTCTTCATAGTTTGCCCTTAACTGTTTTGTATCCTTTGGTAGGCAGTACCCTCCATAACCAAATGACGGATTATTATAATGATGGCCAATTCTAGGATCTAAACAAACACCATCAATAATATCTCGACTATTTAACCCTTTTAATTCAGCATATGTATCTAATTCATTAAAATATGAAACTCTTAAAGCTAGATAAGTATTTGCAAATAATTTGATTGCCTCTGCTTCAGTGCTATTAGTAAATAAAACTGAAATATCTTTTTTTATGGCACCTTCAATCAATAAATTAGCAAATTCTTTTGCTCTTTTACTTTTTTCGCCAACTACTATTCTAGATGGATATAAATTATCATATAAAGCCTTACCCTCTCTTAAAAATTCTGGTGAAAATATAATGTTATTACATTTAAGCTTTTCACTTATGTGTTCAACAAAACCAACTGGAATTGTTGATTTTATAATCATGATAGACTCTGGATTGATTTCTAAAACCGATTGAATAGTTTCCTCAACTGACGAAGTATCAAAATAATTTTTTTCTTCATCATAATTTGTTGGTGTACTAATAATAATAAATTTAGCATTTTTAAAAGCAACTTCTTTATCAAGAGTTGCTCTTAAGTTTAAATTTTTATTTCTTAAAAAATCTTGAATTTCCTTATCTTGTATAGGAGATAAATTATTATTAATCATATCTACTTTTTCTTTAATAATATCTAAAGCCACAACTTCATGATGTTGTGATAATAATGTAGCAATACTTAAACCTACATATCCTGTACCTGCAACTGCTATTTTCATTTACTTTTGCCACCTTTCTTATGCAAAAACTTAATTTTAAATATATTAGGATAAAAAAACACATGAATTATAAAACTAATTAATAAGCAAATAAAGAAGACTTTACTCGCATAAATTATCCAACTGATAAGGGATACACTTCCAAAATTTATAGGTTGTATTAATAATAGAATTAAAATTATGCATATAATGTCAATAATCAAATGTTTGATAAAAACAAAAATTTTTCTATTTAAAATATTATTCTGAAGGTATACTACTGAAGAAAGTAATCTATAGCCAACTGAAATACATGTACCAATTGCCACTCCTATTAAGTCAAAATAGAATACTAATCCAATAGAAATAATTAAATTTAAAACGACTTCAATGATGCAATGTATTTGTGTTTCTCTAAAATGTCCAGCAGAAAAAATAATAGTTGTATATGGAATTCTCATAGCATAAATTGCATAGGCAAGCGTAATTAAATATGAAAACAGAAAATTTTGATAGTTTACATCATCTACACCGCTTGTATAAACTAATACAAAAGGGACTAAAACAACAGATATACATGAAAAAATTACAACTATTGAAAAATGAATAAATGTCTCATATCTATCAAATTCATATTGTAATTTAATTGTTTCCGTCTCTGCAATCAATTTACCCAAAAAGCTTTTGTAGCCACCTGATAAAGATTCCATTAAACCTCTAATACTGTTTAATGGCAATACATATATATTATAAATAGAAATTGATGAAAAAGATGAGAATATTGTAAGAACAACATAATCAAGCGATCCAGTTAAAACAGTTGATATATGTTGAGCCAAACCACTCCATTTATTCTTTAATATATTTTTGGGAGGATTTTTAATATGTTCTATTTTATAATTTTTTTGAACATAACATTTTAAAAATAATGGACGTATTATAAAAATAATGGATGATATTAATTTTACTATTTGAATTGATGCCCCACTATCCATTAGAATAATAGAAATAATTGCACTTAAAATAAGTGTTACTATATTGATAACCATACTGACATAAATTTTTTGATCAGCATTTAATAATAAAGTATTACATATTCCAAAATAATATTGAGCAAATGAGCTAATTGAAATGGAAATTATAAGTGTAACAGTATATATCCAACTAAAATTATTAGATTTGAAAATAACATAATAGAGGCATAATCCTAAAATATATACAAGTAATATTTTTGCTATTATCTGAAAATATTTTTGTGCACTACTAAAAATCAATGAAATTTGTTTGTTATTTTTTTGAGATAATGGTTTATATAATGAAGCTTGAACAACTGCTCCAATTCCTAAGTCAAGTAAAGTTATAAATCCCAACATTTGTGTTATTGATGAAACTAGTCCATTTACATCAGAGCCATATGTAATTAGCATCAATCTTGGTAATATTAATCCTATAATAATAGTAACAAGTTGAGATAATATGGAGATTATTGTATTTATGTATAGTTTTTTCTTCATTACTTTACCCTAATTTATTTTTTAAATAACTTTTCTTATTTTCAACACTCAAACTTTTTGTATGCTCAAAATTAGATTTGTGCTTGTCATAATAGTCATCTATTTGTTTAATAAATTTTGCTGGTACTCCTCCCCAAATTTCTCCATCAGGTATATCCTTAGTGACAACAGCTCCACATCCAATAATAACATTATTTCCAATTTTTACATTAGGCATAATGATACAATTCATTCCAATATGCACATTATTTCCTACTATAATTTTACCAAATAAATCAATCTCATTATCATCCATAAGTTGTCGAATAACCCATACTCCACCATCATGAGTTATAAATTTACATCCGTTTGTAATTCGAACATGATCTCCAATTTCTATTAAATATGGTTCACTTCCAAATACCACATCTTTATATATTTCACACTCTTCTCCTATTTTCACACCAGATTTTCGAAGTAATTTAATATAATTATCATTATTACTAAAGATAATTCTCATTTTTTTTATGATTCTATTTAGCATGTTTTATATACCAATTAACAAATAATTTAATACCTTCATCTATTAAAACCTTTGGCTCATATCCTAAAACTTCTTTAGCATGTGAAAAATCGCTATATGTAATATCTACATCGCCTGATTGCATAGGTAATTGTTTGATTCTAGGACTCTTATCGAGAGTTTTAGCAATAACATTAATTAATTCTTTTAAAGATATTGGGTGGCTACCTCCCAAATTAAATATATCATAGATATGTTTATTTTGTTGCATTACATAATCTAAGGCTTTTATTGTTCCATCAATAATATCGCTTATATATGTATAATCCCTTGATGTTGTACCATCTCCAAACATTGGTATTTCCTCATCTTCCAGCATAAGTCTTGTAAACTTATTGATTGCAAGATCAGGTCGTTGACCAGGACCATATACTGTAAAATATCGCAAACATGCAATATTCATCTCAAACAATGAATGATATGTGTAACACATTAATTCTCCAGCTTTTTTAGTTGCTGCATAAGGGGAAATAGGATTATCTACTGGATCCTTTTCACTAAACGGAACTTTTTTATTATTTCCATATACAGAAGAAGAGGATATAAAGACAAAACTCTTTATTTCATGATTTTTTGCAGCCTCTAGAAGATTTGTTAATCCTAAAAGATTCACATCAACATAATAAAGTGGATCTTCAATAGATGGTCTTACACCTGCATTAGCTGCTAATGATACCACACCATTAATTAGATTTTCATCAAATATTTTATTAATGAGCGTTGTATCTCTAATATCTCCTCGATATAAAGTTAACTCACAACAGTACTTCTTTGCTACTTCTTTAATACTTTTAAAGTTTTCTTCTTTTATTTCAGGATTGTAAAATTCATTAAAGTTATCTATAATTATTATATTATAGCCTTTGGATAATAATTTTTTTGAAAGATGTGAACCAATGAAACCAGCCCCACCTGTTATAAGTATTTTTTTATTAATCATATATGTTTTCATCCTTTCTTATTACATGTATTAATTAATGTTTTATATCAAAATGAAAAAATTATAATAATATTTAATCAAAAAAGATAATCTGTATTAAGCCTGTATTACAAATTTTACATATTGGTTGATTTAATGGATAATTTCGAATAGTAGGATAATTTAGTGCAGAAAAGAATAAAATACAAGTTAACAAAATAAGTGTATTAATTTTTTTGATTTTTATTGATATATTCATATTTTTTATTAATAGAAGAAAAGTCACAATGGCCACAAAAACCATATTTCGTTCAGAAAAAGTCCTTGAATTTAAAATTAACGAAATAATAGTGATTCCAATCAACAGTATAAATTGCTTACTAACTTTTTTAGTATAAATAGCATAAAAAAGGGTAAAAATTAAGAAAAATATGCGTCCAACTATATATATAAAGCTAAAAAAATCATAATCTAAAGGTGCATTACGATATGCTAAAAATTTAGATATGTAATAACCAATTATAGGAATATTAACTAAATATGGCCCAATTAAATCAAAAATTAAAATAGATAAAATAAAAACTATAAATACATTTACATAATATTTTTTAGGTATAAATTTATAGCAACAATAGAAAAATACAAATATAATGGTATATGCATGTATAAAAAAACAAGCTACTATAATAAGTATACTACTTGCCTGTAATAATTTTTCTTCACGTGCAAAAAACCAATACACAATAATGGAAATTACAACAAAATTCCTAATTCCACTTGTTACTAATCTAAAAGGCCACAAAACTAAACTTAAAATGATAATTAATATTATTTGCAAATTACTAAAATTACTCTTCTTTAATACTTTAGTTATTGATAGCAGTCCAAGATAGTATGTGATTATTGTTCCTATAACAGGATATAAACGCTCAATATTAAATTTACCTAAAATATAGAATATTAAATTATTTAATATATTCATATCTTTAAAAATCGCTTCAAATATATTCAATTGTGAAAGATGGTTCATACTTTCATAATGTCTAAACAAATCATCAACTATTAATGGTTCAAAATTGTATGCTATATAACCTAAAAATATTGATATAAAGAATAAGTAAAAATTGAAATTTTCTTTATCGTTGCATATCCCATAAATAATAAATGGTAGTGAAACGAGTGGTCCAAAAATCAAAAATATAAATAGTGTAATTAAAAATATCTTATTTGTTATTAAAAACTTTTGTATAATTTCTAACTTCATCTTTTTAGAACCTGTTCAATCAAATCAATCCATTCATTCATGATTCTTTCCTCCGATAGATAATCATTAATACAAACTGCATTTGTAGAAAATTTCATTTGAAGTTCTTCATTGTCAGCAAGTCGAGTTAAAAAATTATAAAAAGATTTTGAATCACCAGGCTTAAATAAATATCCATTTTCGCCATGATTTATAAGACATTTTGTGCCACCAGATGGTGTATCACTTGCAATCACAGGAAATCCCATTCCCATTGCTTCAATCAATGAATTGGGGATTCCTTCATAGTCGGAAGTAAGAACATATATTTTATAGTTTTTTATCTGATTGTGTAAGTCGTTAGTAAATTTTTTTACAAATACTTTTTCATATAAGTTCAATTTATTTATTAATTCTATAATATCGTTTTCTTCTTCTCCTTCTCCAAATATCACCAGTTTATAATCTGAGTGATTATCAGAAAATTGTTTAAACACCTTTAGTAATAGTGGATAATTTTTTTGTTTTGACAATCTTCCAACTGCCACAATAACGTTTTCTGTATTCTGATTTCTTTGAGGAAGATTAGGTTTAATAGGATTAATAATGACTTTACCTTTTTTCGATACACTTTTATTAAAATAATTTTTCGCCTCTTCTGTTTGAAAAACAATCGCATCTGCAATAGAATAAATAAGATTACGTAGAATTTTCAAGATTTTACGAATATTTACATTTCGAGGATCGTTTCTTTCTGACATAATTACTTTTATTCTATTCCTTTTTTTGGCAATACCTAATAGAATATTTAAATAAACATCTATTGAAATATAAATATCTGCATCTATTTCTTTTATAAATTTATTTAACAATTTTAAGTCTTTTAATATACTATTATTCATACCTAAAAAATACCGATTAATTTTATTATCTATATAGTATTCATTTTCTCTTTTTTCAAAATTAACCATTGTAACTGTATATTTATTTTTATATAAGTTATTAGCTAGGATAGAGGCAACCCTTTCTGCCCCACCTCCTGTCAAAGAACCTACTAAAATACAAATTTTCATTTATTCATCTTCTTTCATATAAGCGTTTTTATAAAAAGTATTTAATTTATTTCTCATTATATCTTCATCGTACTCTCTAGATACACTAAGTGAATACTTACTTAATTCATTTAAATTAGAGAGATTTTCTTGTATTATTTTGGATAAATTATAATGATCTTTTTTTTCAAACAGTAAATTATCCTTGACAATCTCTACCATGCCACCAACTCTTGTTGAAATCACAGGAATTCCTAAACTTTCAACTTCTAATATTGAACGAGGTAGTCCCTCTGTTAAACTAGGTTGAACATAATATGTTACACCTTCAAGAAATTTAGGAATATTTTCATGTGCAACTGGTCCAAAGAAAATTATTTTATCTCTAATACCTAAGTTACTTGCAAGTTCAGTTAAATGCATTTTATTTCCAGGACCTATAAGTCTATATTCAACATCATATCCATTTTTAATAAGATAATGAACAGCTTTTACTACTGTTTCTTGATCTTTATATTTAACGTCAACAGATCCTATAGTTGCCAAAATAATCTTATCTTGATGTTGATATCTATATGATACTGATTTAAACAATTCCACATCAGAAATGAATATGTTATTTTTCTCATTAGGATACCTTTTTTGTAAAAAGTTTTTGGTGACATATACCACATTAAGACTTTTGCGAATAATATGTCTATGAAGAACATATGATATTGGAGCTACAATCTTTCCTTTCAAACTATGAAACCAAAGTGCATCAAAAGAGCAGCCTACAACTTCAAGCACGTAAGGAATATCAAATTTAATGCAATATTTAGTACATTTATATGCATATAATAAATCGGGAACTCTAGAAATAACAAAATCGTATTCCTGAATAATTTTTTTTAAATTAGTCTGATAACTATCATAAAGGTGATAAGTGTCTATATCAATTTCGTTGAGCCCATTAATATTTGAATTATTATCATTAATAATTCTACAAAACCAATCTAATGTTGCTCCATTTTCAAAAATTGATGTATATCTTTTTAAAATACCATTGGTAAATGATGGGGCATAATATTTAGAGCCTTTTTTATATATTTTCATTGGATAAACAAATAATATTTTCATTATATTCTCTCCTAATTTATTTTAATTCATTGTTTTAAATAAAAAAATTGATATTTAAAAAGATTGATTAATAAGTACATTATAAATTAAATTTATATAATAATTTTTGAATTAAGAAAAAGAATCTAAACTTTTATATATATGCCTTTCATTATATTTTCAATTGATTCTATAGAAAAAGAATATATATCTGCTAATAAATCATTATCGTATTCTTTTTTATCTACAATAATTTGATTAATTGTGCTAACTAAATCCTCTGTAAATGTATCTATATCTAAAAGAATATTTTTACTATTAGCATTTATTAAGTCAATATTTCCCCTTATTTTGGAAGCTATACATATTTTCTTACAAGCAATTGCTTCCATTAATGCAACAGAAAGTCCTTCTCTTTTAGATGGAAAAATAAAAAAGTCACATGATTTCATAATTGATATTACATCATTTCTAAATCCTAACAGATGAACTCTAGACTCAACATTTAATTTTTTTGCTATTGTTAAATATCTGTCACGTAAGTCACCTTGACCACAAATAATATAATGAATATTTTCTGGTAAAGAAGGTAGTGCATTTATTACTGAAATATGATTTTTATTTACATTAAGTTCACCAACACTTAACATAAGTATAGATGAATTAGGCAGTTTTAATTCATCTAAAAGTTCAGATCTTTTGCTAGGAATATTTTCAACTTTATTTAAATCAACACCTATTCCAGGGACATAGAACAGTCGTCCATTTTTCTTCAATTTAAAAGATTTTGCATTTTCAAAATCTTCTTTATTAATTGTTATAAGAACATCCGTATATCTAGCTAAATATTTTTCAATTGTATAATAAAAAAACCAATTTTTTTTTGGAGCCCCTTTATAAAAATGAAATCCATGGGCTGTATAAATTACTTTACAACCGGTACTTTTGCCTAAAAGCCTACCTAAAACTCCACCAATTGGTGTATGACAATCAATAATATTAATTTTTTCATTTTTAATAAATTTTTTTAATTTTTTATACATCATAATATTTTTTAAAGAGAAAGGTGAACGATGAATATCTACATTGAATTTTTGCACTCCCAAATCATCTATATTTGTTGTTGAATATTTAATATTAGTACTAGTATCTAATATATTAGCAGCTGTATAAACTTTCATACCCATTTGTTGACAAATTTTAATATTATTTTTTTCAAAACCATCTAAAAAAGGATAAATGCTTGCAATAAATAAAATTTTTTTCATTTTTTACACCTTACCCTTTTCTATATAAAGGAAAAAAAGTATTGTCAAGATCAGTGAGATTTTTTTCATGACAAAGTTTTTTATAGAGTTCTTCATTGAATATTTTACTCCCCACAAAAAAATTATAAACACCTGATGGAGCTAAGCCTTTTTTATATAAATAAATACCATCATCAGCTCCATGACCACCACCTAATACAAAATATTTTAAATTATGTTGTGCAGACCATTTCATAATTTCATATTTTAACATTTCAGTAGGTCTCAAATTAAAAAATTCTTCATAAGTTCCACCTAAAAAAGAATAACTACATAAATTATCATATAATACAAGTTCAGTAGAAATTATTTGACCATTATATTTCACATGAAATAATTTACTATTCTCAACAGTGATTGTATCAAAGAAACTGTTACTAAAATAATAATTTTCTGTAGCGTTATTTCTATCCATTGTCATATAATAAATTTTTTTAAATTCATCTAAATTCTCAAAATTTTCATCAATTTCAATAGACAATTCATTTTTTATTGCTTTTCTAATATTTTTTCTAGCTCTTCTCTCCATATTATTAAATATCTCATCATCATCTAGAGCAACATATTTAACTATATTATGAGATACAAATTTAATATTACCATAATACTTACTTATATCTGTTCTAAAAAGGTCAAACCTTTCAAATTCACACACTATATTATTTTCTTTACAATATTCAATATATTCTTTAAATAATTCAAAATTATATTCCCCTTCTATTATCCATCCGCCATAGCCATAAGGGGAAATAAGATCATAATATTCACCTAATTGTGTTTCTATTTTTCTTTTGAGCATAACTTGATAAGCTTTTGTAAATTCATTTTCTAAATAGAAAAGTATTGGTTCTCCATCACCATGGTCCTTAAAAGCCAAACAATAATTACGTGTAAAATGTATTATTTTATTATCAATAATAGAATCCCATTCTTCATTACTCATATCAAAAATTTTTATCATACTGCTCTAACTCCTTCATACAATTAATTAATTGATCCATCATTGCTTTGTAAAAATTATCATCTACATCTTGATGTAAAGGTAAATTTAATATATTTTGTGATAGCCATAGTGTATCTTTATATACCTCACTCTGTAATTCATCAATCAAAGTATGATATAAACTTACAACGCCATAACCTTTTTCATTCATCATATCATATATTTTATCTCTATTTCCTTTTAGAATTACAATTGGAAATGTCTGAGGTACATTATAAATAATATCAGATAAGCTCTTTAATGGATAAAAATAATCTGAATACTGTAAAGAATATAAATACAATTTTTTAAAATTATACAGTCTTTTTTCCGAAATAGAGTAAATATCATAGTTATACGGATTATTATGATATGATTTGGTCCCTTCAAATGGTAAATCATTATATTTCTTGTTATTAATAATCAGACTTCCTCCGTTTGGGAAAGGAAACATTTTATGCAATGAAAAAAAAGAAAAATCACTTAACTTTTTTTTATTCAAATGAAAAGTAAAAAAACCATGCGCATTATCTTCAATAACAACACAATGACGTTTATGTGCGAGTTCTATGATGTGATCCATCCTAGAATCCCTAAACCCAAAGTAGTTTACCATCAATAGAATACTATTTTCCTCTAATTTATTGACTAAAAATTCATATTTAATGTCTAAATCTTTGTTTAGTGGGTAATAACGTTTTTCTAATAAACTAATTTTATTTAATGGATCAAAAATTCCACTTCCTTCTTTTGGAGACCATCCCACATATGATGGTATAAATATTTTATGATATTTATGTTTATACAAAATATTTACTAAATCATACATAGCGACTCTTGCACTTTCGTAAAACAATTCTTTATAATAAAAATTTTCACTTTCTTTTTGTATTTTATTAATCATTTTCCTTTAATTCCTTCTTCATTTTTATTCTTTCTGTTGTGAATCCAACATTTTTATGAAAAGAAAATGAGGATTCATTTGATGGTGTAATCATGGCTTCTATAGTATAAACATCATTTTTGATAGCTTCATTTTCAATGATATTTAGCATATTATGTGCTATTTTTTTACCTCTGAATTGTTTATCTAAACCTATGAAATAAGAATGAAGCCTTTTTTCATTAAAATATTGCATATAATAGCACCAATGAAATCCAATAAGTTCAGTATCGTAAATTGCTCCAACAAGCACCGCGCTGTGATTTTCAATATAATCAGGCAATTTCTCAATATAATTTTTTGATAGCTCATTAGGGTATTGGTGTGAAATATTTTCCATTAAAATCATTTCCAAAAGACTAATTAATTTGTCTTTATGTAAATTAATATCATTCTTGTCTAAAATTTTATATTCAATTTCCATTTTTCATTCGTTCCTTATCTAAATCTTTAAAATTTAATTGTTTTGTGCTTTCCATTATGTCGTCTTTTTGAAATACTTTAATTATAGTTTTTAAAATAATAGATAAATCCAATATAAAAGAAATTCTGTTTACATACTGACAATCTAATTTAAACCTTTCTTTCCAACTTAAATAATTTCTTCCAGAAATTTGAGCTAAACCTGTTAGTCCTGGTCTTACATCGTGTCTATGTCGTTCCTCATCTGTATAATAAGGTAAATATTTTACTAAAAGGGGGCGAGGACCGATTAAACTCATATCACCTTTAAGAATATTGAAAAGTTCAGGTAATTCATCTAATGAAGTGGCTCGTATTTTTTTTCCAAATGACGTTAATCGAATATCATCAGGCAATAAATTTCCATTCTCATCTTTTGCATCAGTCATGGTTCTAAACTTATACATCTTAAATACCTTCTCATCTTTACCCGGTCTCTCCTGACAAAAGATAACTGGGCTTCCGAGTTTTATCCTTATTAAAATAGCTACTATTATATAAATAGGACTTAGTATAATAATTGCTATCAATGATAGTGTAAAGTCTAAAAATCTCTTGAAAAACAACCTATACATTATTCAAAACATCCTTTTATAATTTCGATAATTTTATTTTGTTCATCGATTGTCATTTTATTGTCAGATGGCAGACATAATCCTCTATTAAATAAATCATTGCCAACATCTCTTCCTTCACCAGCAATATATGCATTTGTTTGTGCGCGTCCATTCCCATCTATTGTAATAAATGGATTCATTCTAAAAATAGGCTGCATATGCATTGGCTTCCATATGGGTCTTCCTTCTACATTATATTTTGTAAGTGTTTCAAGAATTTCAGTTGGGCAGCTTTTTCCTTGCTCACTGATATACAATGAGTCTTGTTCACCACAAACCTGGCTACACATTGCCTCTTTATTAATAATCATACATGATAGCCAATAATTAGGCTCACTACTTTCTGCATCAAATGGATTCATTGTGATGGGTAAACCTTTTAATCCTTCTTTATATCTTTCATAGATTGCTTTTTTCTGGGCAATATGTTCTTCTAGATAAGGTATTTGCCCTCTAACTACACCTGCAATAACATTTGACATGCGATAATTATAACCAATCTCTTCATGCTGATACCATGGAGCATTTTCTCTGGATTGTGTAGACCATTTTCTCGCTTTATCAGCTGCTTCTTTGTTATCAGTCAGGAACATTCCTCCACTTGAACCAGTAATGATTTTATTACCATTGAATGAAATGGCATTATACATTCCGAATGTTCCCGTTTGAATGCCTTTATAGGTAGCCCCTAATGATTCTGCGGCATCCTCTATAATGATTGCATTATGCTCATCACAGATAGACTTGATTTCATCGATTTTTCCTGGTGTCCCATATAAATGTACAAGTACCACAACTTTGACTTCAGGATATATTCCAAATGCTTTTTCTAATGCTTTTGGATCCATATTCCAAGTTTCGTATTCACTATCAATGAAAACAGGAACTCCACCTTCATAAGTAACAGGATTAACTGTTGCAGAGAAAGTCATATCAGAGCAAAATACTTTGTCACCTGGTTTTATACCTGCAAGCTTAACCGCCAAATGTAATGTAGAAGTTCCTGAAGATAATGCAACTGCATATTGACATCCAACTTTTTTACAAATCAATTTTTCTACTTCGTTAATGTTTTCTCCGACTGTAGACATCCAATTTTTTTCATATGCTTCTTTCATATACTTAAGTTCATCACCATGCATAGTAGGGCTTGATAACCATATCTTATTTTTGAACTTTTCCAC